>OBXL01000146.1_pt1 | contig 36444 bp, 29 predicted proteins | sample 1476591 | NCBI WGS metagenome assembly OBXL01 (sample SAMEA2580155, study PRJEB22360) | human gut metagenome | biome: human gut; feature: human-associated habitat; material: faeces | place: Denmark | collected 2008/2010 | reverse complement strand
AGAACCACTACATAATAAATCATTAGTGGCTCTTTATCATTTCTGTCCCACTCCCCTGAGAAGTTTAAAATTTTATATGTTGGCTTGTTATGTTAAGGGAATTAACATGGTTGTCTTGTTTATATTATGTGATTCAAACATTACTAGTCTTGTAAATCTAATTCGTAAAATGCTAAATCTAACCATCTATTAAATTTAAAACCTACATTGGTCAGTGTGCCGGCATGCTTAAAAGCAAACTTTTGATGCAACTGAATACTCGCTTTGTTGGAAGCATCAATGCCTGCAACTAGCGCACGATAACCTTTAGCTTTTGCTTCCACAATTAAATGGTGTAGTAATTGACTAGCAATACCTTTTCCTCTAGCTGAAGCATCGACATAAATAGAATGTTCGATTGTATATAGGTATGCTGGCCAAGGTCTAAATGAACCGAACGTCGCAAACCCTAAGACACTTCCATTTTCCTCAAATACAAAGATAGGCTCATGCTTACGTTGTTTCGTTTCAAACCATGCGACACGTTCGTCTATGGTTTGTGGTTCATAAGTATAAACAGCTGTAGTATTGATAATGGCATCATTGTATATCGCTAATATAGCGTTTAAATCCTCTTTTTTAGCGTATCTAATCATATCAATTCCCCCTTAGTAATTATTAAAAGCGTTTCGTTATTTGAATGCAAATATGTGTAATGAAATCTAACGTAAAAGTATACATGTAAATTTTATAGTATAAAATGAATTGCTATGAGTCATTTTGAAATTAATGGTATACTATATGAAATGTTAACAGGCATTGTGAAATGTATAAAAGGAGCCTTAACGTATGAAAAAATGGACAAATCGATTAATGACAATCGCTGGTGTGGTACTTATCCTAGTGGCAGCATATTTGTTTGCTAAACCACATATCGATAATTATCTTCACGATAAAGATAAAGATGAAAAGATTGAACAATATGATAAAAATGTAAAAGAACAGGCGAGTAAAGATAAAAAGCAGCAAGCTAAACCTCAAATTCCGAAAGATAAATCGAAAGTGGCAGGCTATATTGAAATTCCAGATGCTGATATTAAAGAACCAGTATATCCAGGACCAGCAACACCTGAACAATTAAATAGAGGTGTAAGCTTTGCAGAAGAAAATGAATCACTAGATGATCAAAATATTTCAATTGCAGGACACACTTTCATTGACCGTCCGAACTATCAATTTACAAATCTTAAAGCAGCCAAAAAAGGTAGTATGGTGTACTTTAAAGTTGGTAATGAAACACGTAAGTATAAAATGACAAGTATAAGAGATGTTAAGCCTACAGATGTAGGAGTTCTAGATGAACAAAAAGGTAAAGATAAACAATTAACATTAATTACTTGTGATGATTACAATGAAAAGACAGGCGTTTGGGAAAAACGTAAAATCTTTGTAGCTACAGAAGTCAAATAATCTATTACGCTAATGGATGAATATATTGAGTGGAAAACAGTCTTGATTGCGAGACTGTTTTTTGTTTGGTATGAGGTAGCAATGACGACGTGTCATTGGTGGAGATTGTAAAAATACATAATAAAAAGAAGCGGCAATGTATACCGCTCCTTTTTTATACTACATACCGATTTTCAACCATCTCTTTCTACTTAGTAATAAGACAATAGTATTAACTATAAATAGAAGAACGAAGAATGATACTATATTTATAATTTCAGTAGGACACATAAATGTTGACTCGTTATTCAATATTTTTTCTACGGCACGATACATCGTATTGCTCGCCTCAAATGGAGCAACGATACCAAATATATTTTTATTAATGGCAACTAAGATGACTGAACCAATCCAATATACAATGCTGATACCTAAGCTGATTAAAATGTTAGGTGAAACCATACTAATCGTTCCAACAACTAAGATATATTGTAAGATAACGAGTGAAAATAAGATTATTAATAGTAAGTAATGTGAGAAATCCGAATATATAATTGAAATAATAGTGATACTTAGAATTATGAACACTAAACATTCAAAAAATAACACTGCTACCTTTTTATAGAAGAAGGTAAAGATATTATCGCCAATCAATTTATAAAACAGGATATTTTTATTCGAATACTCTTTATTAATAAAATATGCAATAACAAATGAAAATAGTAAGAACCCTAATTGCGTTGCAACAGTATATGAACTGAAGAAAAACTGGCTATAGCTTAAACTTTTAACTTTGTCTATACCTATTGGTAAAAAATACCCAAGTAAGAAAAGGAATGTGAATAGCACAACAAGCGTGTAAATAATTTTATTGGAAATACTTTTTTTAAATTCTAATTTCAAAGTGGACACCTCAATTATAAATTAATGTAATCATTTATGACTTCTTCTTTTGATTGGTACTCTTCTATTTGAAGGTCTTTAAAAATAAAGTATTTACCCGGCAAAGCACTTAAATCGGATAAATTATGTGTAATATTGATAATAGTTTTAGTTTGATGGCTTTGAATAAAATCATTTAAAAATTCATAAATTTCATTAACTGTTTTCTTGTCTAAAGCGTTTGTAACTTCATCTAATATGATTAAATCATGATCTTCCAATAAGAAACTTAATAATTTAAGCTTTTGTTTTTGACCATCACTCAAGTTTTTTAGTAGTAAGTTAGACGGTATTGCTTCGATGTTTAGTATGTTATAAATCTTATCGAATGTTTGTCGATTGTTTTCAAATTTTGATTTTAACAATGATAATAAAAAATCTTTTGTTATATCATTAGGAATATTTGATGAACTTGATATTAAGGTTACATTTTGAGAAATGGACTTAGGGATATTTCCACTATTATTTAGTAAGAAATCTTTAGCTAATAAAGATTTTCCTACACCATTTTTACCAACAATGTGATTGATCTGACCAAGATAGAAATTTAAATCACAATTGTCAACTAGTTGTTTGTTTTTAACTTTTAAAGAATAGTTATTTAGTTTCATGTATACAACTCCTATGTATAAAGGGATTTATTACACCGATATTTAATTGTATTTTTAAAAATTCTTTCACATTATGTATAGATGTTATAAATTAGTATATCACACTATATTTTGTTTAAATGATAAATATATCGTTATATTTTTACAATATTCTGAAATTTATGTTCGCCTCTGAATGCTATATCCAGTGTAATGTGTTTTGCATATATGAAAGCAATTTCAAAATGTGAATATAGGTTCATTGTGGTATGACAAACTTCATTGCTTGTCATGAGATGGATATAATGAAGACGACTAAAAGAGCAATGAGGAGGATAATCATGGTTAAGGCTATTGCGGTAGATATGGACGGGACGTTTTTAGATTCGAAAAAGACATACGATAAATCAAGATTTGAAGCGATTTTTACTGAACTTAGAAATAGAGATATTACATTTATTGCTGCGAGTGGCAATCAATATGCGAAGTTGAAGTCTATTTTCGGGGATAGAGATATGTATTTTATTTCTGAAAATGGTGCAGTTATTTATAATGGCAATGAGTTATATAATTATAAAAGCTTTAATCGTCAGGTGTTTCAACAGGTTGTCGATTATTTAAATATGAACCAAAGTATTGATCAACTCGTCATCTGTGGTTTGAAAAGCGCGTATATTTTAAAACATACTTCTGAAGCATTTAAAGAAGATACGAGATTTTATTATCATCAGTTAAAAGAAATTGACAGTCTACAACAATTACCTGAGGATGATTATGTCAAAATAGCATTTAATATTAATCGTGAGACGCATCCAAATGTTGACGAAGAAGTAGCAACGCAATTCAGCAATGATATTAAACTTGTCTCAAGTGGGCACGATAGCATTGATATTATTATGCCAAACATGACTAAAGGGCAGGCATTAAAACGATTGTTAGATAAATGGGAAATGTCTCCTTCAGAGCTCATGGCCTTCGGAGATGCGAATAATGATAAAGATATGTTAGCGTTCGCTAAGCATAGTTATGTGATGGAAAATAGTCATGATGAAGAATTGTTCAATATTGCCTCTGCTGTCGCTCCAAGTAATGATAAGCAGGGTGTATTAACGATTATCGAACAAGAAGTGTTGAAAAAGTAGGTAGTATATCATCAATGAAGCAGCTATCATGATACTAAATACATGTTAAATGAAAACTTTGAATACGAATCATCAAATATTAATATATCTCAAACAGGTTAGGCAATAATGCCATAGTAAAATAAGCGCACTAAAATCATTTGAATAGATGATAAAATAAAGCGGATTTTAATCAAATCGATTTTGATACAGATATACAAAATAAAAAGCAAAGGCACATGGCGCGCCTTTGCTTTTAAATATATATATTAATTTAAACGTGTTTCACATGTACCAGTGTTAATGACAGATAATGCTGCGTTTAAACCACCTTCAACAAGGTTTTGTACTGCTTCATCAGAGAAGAAAGCAATATGTGGCGTTACTAAAATTCTTTCATGTTCGATTAACTCTAATAATGTTTTATCGTCAATGTCTTTATTAGTCCAGTCATTTGTGAAGTATGCTGCTTCATTTTCATAAGTATCAATCGCAGCACCTAACAAAGTACCATCGTTCACTGCAGCGATTAAATCAGGTGTATTGATGACTGCACCACGTGCTGCGTTAACTAAGATTGCACCTTTTTTCACATGATCAAACATTGCTTTATCGAATAAATGATAGCTTTCTTTGTTCGATGGAACATGTAAAGAAATAATATCGGCATCTTTAATAGCTTCTTTAACACTATCTTTATAAGTTAAAAAGTCTAAATCTTTATTAGGATAGGCGTCATAAGCTGTAATTGTAGCACCAAATCCTGCATATATTTTAGCTGTAGCAGCACCGATACGACCCGTACCAATAATTGCAACAGTCATATTTTTAACTGGTTTAGACATGATTTCTGCTTGCCAAGTAAAATCATGTGCTTGTACACGGCGTTCAATATCTGGGAAGCGACGCACTAATTGTAGGGCGATAGAAACAGAATACTCTGCAATTGTTTCAGGTGAATAACTAGGAACGTTAGATATCACAATATTGTGTTTTTTAGCTAAATCTAAATCATACATATCAAATCCAGCAGTACGTTGTGCAATTTGTTTAATACCGTAAGATTCTAATTTAGGATAAACGTCATTTTCTAACTTACCAAATTGCATTGTAGTTACGCCATCGTAATCTTTTAATTGATCGACTGTAGCACTTGATAATAGCTCTTTAGAAGTAGTTACTTCGACATTATTCTTTTTCCCCCAATTTAATGCCATCTCTTTCTCATAATCACGCGTACCAAAGAACATAATTTTTGTCATTATTAAAAACCTCGCTTTTAAAAGATTGAAAAGTAAATGAGTGAAATTAAAGATTATGCACATTAAAATCACGCCACAATTTAATTGTGAAAAATATCACAAATATATTATAACACTAAATTTCCCAAAATTCAAAAGTGTGTTTTATTGCAGAAAACTTATAACATGTGCACAAGTTATAGTGAATTGCAAACGGATTACTTTAGTCTTTTTAAAACATGAAGTATAATTTGTATAGCAATAAATATAAAAATGGGAGGCTATGTTCAATGAGCAATATGAATCAAACAATTATGGATGCATTTCATTTCAGACATGCGACTAAGCAATTCGATCCACAAAAGAAAGTTTCGAAAGAAGATTTTGAAACAATATTAGAGTCAGGTAGATTGTCTCCAAGTTCTCTTGGGTTAGAACCTTGGAAGTTTGTCGTGATTCAAGATCAAGCGTTACGTGATGAATTAAAAGCGCACAGTTGGGGCGCAGCAAAACAATTAGATACAGCGAGCCATTTTGTGCTAATTTTTGCGCGTAAAAATGTAACGTCAAGATCACCGTATGTACAACATATGTTAAGAGATATTAAAAAATATGAGGCACAAACGATTCCAGCTGTTGAACAAAAATTCGATGCATTCCAAGCAGATTTCCATATTTCTGATAATGATCAAGCCTTGTATGACTGGTCAAGTAAACAAACGTATATTGCATTAGGCAATATGATGACGACAGCCGCATTGTTAGGTATTGATTCATGTCCGATGGAAGGTTTTAGTCTGGATACAGTGACAGACATTTTAGCAAATAAAGGGATCTTAGATACTGAGCAATTTGGTTTATCAGTGATGGTCGCATTTGGCTACAGACAACAAGAGCCACCGAAAAATAAAACACGCCAAGCTTATGAAGATGTTATTGAATGGGTTGGACCAAAAGAATAAATAGAATACCGTATGTCTAAATATATAAAATTAAAAAGTTAGCAATAAAAAAGCCTGCGATTACATAAATGAATCGCAGGCTTTTGCGTGAAAAAATTGTATTAATAAAGTATGGATGATTATTTTTCTGGAACAAGGTCAGTATTTGAATGAACTGTGATGTCAAACCCTTCTGGTGCCGTAAATGTATGTGTTGAGGCGTCGGGTTGATAAATATCAACATGTGTTAATCCATAACTTTGTGAATTGTTTTGTCTTGCTTGATTGGATTGCCAAGTATTAGCAGCAATATGATGGTGATAATGATTCGTTGACATAAATAGCGCACGTGGAAAATCAGACACATGTTGGAATCCTAATTGTTCAATGTAACATTGATATGCTGCGTCTAAATCATGTGTTTTTAAATGTAAGTGTCCAATCATGCCTTTTGCTGGCATTCCTTGCCAACCTTCATCAGTACGATGTGTTAATAAGGTTTGGCTATCAACTTCTAAAGTATCCATTTTAACTTTGCCATTTTGCCATTCCCATGAAGATGAAGGTCTATCGCGATAGACTTCAATACCATTACCTTCGGGGTCGTTGAAATATAAAGCTTCACTTACTAAATGATCACCAGCGCCGATGCCCATATTTTTTTGTGCCACGAAATATAAGAAGTTAGCTAGATCCTCAGTAGTTGGTAATAAAAATGCTATATGAAAAAGCCCTGCTTCACGTGGGGAAGTCTGACGGCCGTCTTCTAATAAATGTAACGTTAGAGTATGGCCACCAGTCCCAACAGATAATACGGTTGTATTATCGTCAGAACTTTTAACGGATAGTCCTAAAATGTTTTTGTAAAATGTTGTCATTAAGTCTAAGTCTCTTACGTTCAGTACAATGTTTGTCACTTGTGTTGCTGTTTTATCGTGAAATGCCATTATGCATCGCCTCTTTTTCTATTTTTCTATAAGTTAGTATAAAAAGTATACCAGAAAAGAAAATGAATTGATAGCATAAAGTTTGAAATGCAAAATAACTAGTCGTTTTGCAATTTTATATTGATTCGTACAAATAAAAAGCGATGGTACAGTTGCACCATCGCAAAATTTATTTAACCAAGATATACATCTTGATATGAATCTTCTTTTTCTAACATATGTTTGGCAAATGAACATGAGGCAATAATTTTCAAATTATTTTCTCGAGCGTGTTCAACAACTGCTTTAAGTAGTTTTTTGCCAACACCTTGACCACCAAGTTCATCAGATACGCCTGTATGATCAATGTTAATTTCATTATTATCCACAAAACGGTATGTGATTTCAGCTAAAGCATTATTTTCATCATCACCAATATAGAATTTGTTCTCGCCTTGTTTGATTTCAAGGTTACTCATACATATCAACTCCTATCATGATTGATTATAGTATTTCCCTATTCTATTTTAACTTAAACGAAGTCAAAGGTGCATGACAGTCATGTGACGACATTGCCACATCTATGTAGTCGTTTTTATTAAGCACAGTTTGAAATGAAGATGAAAACACGTATCTTGACATTAAATCTATTCAGCTATATAATTTATCTCGAAATCGAAATAAAATAAAAAAGTTGGTGATCATATGGATCGAACGAAACAATCTCTCAATGTTTTTGTCGGAATGAATAGGGCGTTAGACACATTAGAGCAAATTACAAAAGAAGACGTAAAGCGATATGGCTTAAATATTACTGAATTTGCAGTGCTCGAGTTGCTTTATAATAAAGGTCCGCAACCAATTCAACGTATTAGAGACCGCGTATTAATTGCAAGTAGCAGCATTTCATATGTTGTAAGTCAATTAGAGGACAAAGGTTGGATTACACGTGAAAAGGATAAAGATGATAAACGTGTATATATGGCTTGTTTAACTGAAAAAGGTCAAAGTCAAATGGCAGATATTTTCCCTAAGCATGCTGAGACATTAACAAAAGCGTTTGATGTGTTAACAAAGGATGAATTAACAATCTTACAACAAGCGTTTAAGAAACTAAGTGCACAATCTACAGAAGTGTAAGGCGTGCACTAAAAATTTACATTAAAGTATCTCGATTTCGAGATAAATGCACTAAAAATATAAAGAGGGTATATAAAATGATAAATAATCATGAATTACTAGGTATTCACCATGTTACTGCAATGACAGATGATGCAGAACGTAATTATAAATTTTTTACAGAAGTACTAGGCATGCGTTTAGTTAAAAAGACAGTCAATCAAGATGATATTTATACGTATCATACTTTTTTTGCAGATGATGTAGGTTCGGCAGGTACAGACATGACGTTCTTTGATTTTCCAAATATTACAAAAGGGCAGGCAGGAACAAATTCCATTACAAGACCGTCTTTTAGAGTGCCTAACGATGACGCATTAACATATTATGAACAGCGCTTTGATGAGTTTGGTGTTAAACACGAAGGTATTCAAGAATTATTTGGTAAAAAAGTGTTGCCATTTGAAGAAGTCGATGGCCAAGTGTATCAATTAATTTCAGATGAGTTAAATGAAGGGGTAGCACCTGGTGTACCTTGGAAGAATGGACCGGTTCCAGTAGATAAAGCGATTTATGGATTAGGCCCCATTGAAATTAAAGTAAGTTATTTTGACGACTTTAAAAATATTTTAGAGACTGTTTACGGTATGACAACTATTGCGCATGAAGATAATGTCGCATTACTTGAAGTTGGCGAAGGAGGCAATGGTGGCCAGGTAATCTTAATAAAAGATGATAAAGGGCCAGCAGCACGTCAAGGTTATGGTGAGGTACATCATGTGTCATTTCGTGTGAAAGATCATGATGCAATAGAAGCGTGGGCAACGAAATATAAAGAGGTAGGTATTAATAACTCAGGCATCGTTAATCGTTTCTATTTTGAAGCATTATATGCACGTGTGGGGCATATTTTAATAGAAATTTCAACAGATGGACCAGGATTTATGGAAGATGAACCTTATGAAACATTAGGCGAAGGGTTATCCTTACCACCATTTTTAGAAAATAAAAGAGAATATATTGAATCGGAAGTTAGACCTTTTAATACGAAGCGTCAACATGGTTAATTGGAATGAGGAGGATTTGTGATGGAACATATTTTTAGAGAAGGACAAAATGGTGCGCCAACACTAATATTATTGCATGGTACAGGTGGTGATGAGTTCGATTTATTACCGTTAGGCGAAGCATTGAATGAAAATTATCACTTGTTAAGTATTAGAGGACAAGTTTCAGAAAATGGGATGAACCGTTATTTCAAACGTCTTGGTGAAGGTGTTTATGATGAAGAAGATTTGGCATTTCGTGGACAAGAATTGTTGACGTTCATTAAAGAAGCTGCTGAACGTTATGAATTTGATATTGAAAAAGCAGTACTTGTTGGATTTTCAAATGGATCAAATATAGCGATTAACTTAATGTTGCGTTCGGAAGCACCATTTAAAAAAGCATTGTTATATGCACCGTTATACCCAGTTGAAGTAACGTCAACAAAGGATTTATCAGATGTAAGTGTGTTGCTTTCTATGGGGAAACATGATCCAATTGTGCCATTAGCTGCAAGTGAACAAGTCATTAACTTGTTTAAGACACGTGGGGCAGTAGTCGAAGAAGTTTGGGTGAATGGTCATGAAATTACAGAAACTGGATTAACGGCTGGTCAACAAATACTTGGGAAATAACAGTTCTATTAAGAAGCGGACAGATGGAAAAGATTTTTACTTTTCATCTGCCCGCTTTTTTGATTTTGAAGTGCTGTACTAAATTTTACAATAGTATAGATATTTTAATCGATATGAGATTTGCCGGTAATACGCTTAATTAAACCTTTATAGAGTACAGGTATGAGTAAGATGAAACCGAACAATCCCATAATAGGGAATACTTTTCCAATTAATGAAATGAAACCGATAAATGTACTAATATAAGTGATGACAGCCATTGTAATAATAATGATGAAGTAACGTCTGCTAAATGGAACGCTGAAACGTGACGCAAATGCATACATTAATCCAACAACAGTATTGTAGATGACAAGTATCATAATGACAGACATAATAATACCAATTGACGGAGACATTTGTGTCGCTAATTTTAATGTAGGTAAATCGACGTGTTTAATTTTATCGAATTGAGAAATTAAACCTAGATTAATCATCATGAGTAAAAATGTAATGATTAAACCGCCAATCAAGCCCCCGTATAACGTTGAGTCACGATATTTAACTTTGCTACCCATCACTGATAAGAAGCTGAAGGCAGCAGCAATTTGCAAACTTGCATAGTTAATCGCATCAAACCACCATCCAGGTGATAATGATTTCTGCTTATGAATCTGAGCATCATTATTAGCGGCAGTAAAATCAAGATGACTCGTCGTGAAATAGTAGACCGCAATCATAATGACAATTGCAATTAAAAATGGGGTAACTCCACCAAGCACAGCAATTAAACGATCGAATTTTAGAAACAGTGTTGCTAAAATAAAGGCGACTAATATGAGTGCGCTCAGCCAATACGGTAAGTTGAAACTTTGATGAATGGTTGACGCACCACCTGCAGTCATAATAATAGCTAAAGACAACATAAACATTGTTAAAATAATATCAAAACCTCTTGCAATAGAGGGGTATAAGAAATAGTTAATTGAATCAGAATGATTTCTAGACTTTAGATGATGACCTGTATGCATGACAACCATTCCACCTAAAGTAATCAATAGTCCTGTTACAATAATGCCTGAAATGCTATATGCGCCATGACTTGTGAAAAACTGGAAAATTTCTTGACCAGTAGCAAAGCCGGCACCAACGACAACACCCACAAAGGCAAATGCCACAATAATGGACTCTTTTAAGATACGCATGATTTAAAAATGTCCCTTCGTAATTTTAAGTAATATAGAAAATGTAACATACATGTTAATGAAAAATATAGTACTAATATAGTATTTTGTTAAATTGGAGTAGAAGCGAGGGCGTCGGTCATTTCATTAATTTATTAGTTGATTTTGCATTTTTTTGCTTTAAAGATATTATAATACAGTTAACAGGAATTAGCATAGATACACCAATCCCCTCACTACTCGCAATAGTGAGGGGATTTTTTCGGTGTAGCTAGGTCGCCTATTTATCATCGCGTTTGCGTAGCCAATGCGTAAACCGCATCACTACAACAGTGCACGATACATGCATCAAATGTCGTCTTTAGTCTAAGTAACGATCATGCATTAACATTTTCAAAATATCTATTTGAGCTTGAAGCTCTTTACCAATATTGGTATCACGAATCTTCTTACGTTGTAATTCTTTGTCTACGACGCGCTTTATAGAAAGTTCATCGATACCTTCGGAAAGTATTTTTTCTTTAGCGTTAAATTGTTGGTGTGCAACGAGTTGCATACCGAATGAATTATACAATAGTGTATAGCCTGCAATGCCAGTTGTTGACTGATAAGCTTTTGAAAAGCCACCATCAATGACAAGCATCTTTCCATCAGCCTTGATAGGATCTTCGCCATTGATTTCTTTCACTGGTGTGTGACCATTAATAATGCGTCCTTCATCTGGATTTAATCCGAAATCACTGAGCATTTTACGAACCATATTCACATCTTCACGTAGATGATAGTATGGATTTTTTTCTTCTTTATGAGAAGCTTTATCTGCAATAAAATATCGCTCAAACGTAGTCATCGCACGTTTACCAAATAGTGAAGAATATTTTCCAGTCCATAAATACCAAACTAAATCCGTCGATAAGTCATCAGTATTTTCTTTTTCATCAAATGATTTACGGACATGATACTCAAACACATCTAATAATTCTTGGCCGCTGTAAGTATGACCATCAATTTCAAATGATTCCATCTCACCATTTTCATCAACTGGAATACAACCATGAATGAGTAAATTGCCATTATATGGTAAGTAAAGAGAGCCTTTACGCATCAAGAAAGACATATGACGACGTAATTTTTCAGATTGTTGGAATGACAATAATAGTTTATTCATGACTTCTTCTTCTTCAGGTAGTAATTCTGCTGGATTATCACGATTGACAGTTTGGAAACATGTGTCTTTCAATGGGTATGTATTACCATAAACTGTAATTTCATTTGTATCATAATTAACCTTTTCAAGCACAAGACGTTCTTCCATTTCGAAATTTGGACGACGTTTAATAATTGGTATTTCTAACTTGAATTGAATCATCGCAATAGCTTGATGAATTTTAGTAATTTGACTTTCTTCACGTTGAGTTAAACGTTCGTGTTTGTCAGGTCTTTTTTTAGGCTTAAAAGCAGGATTATCTGCGTCATAGTATTTTTCAGCTAAAGTAAGCAGTGGTCTTAAATTAATGCCATAAGCGTCTTCGATAATATCTAAATTATCATAGCGTGCACAAATTCGAAGTAAGTTTGCTAAGCATACTTTTGACCCAGCATAGGCTCCAACCCAAAGCACATCATGATTACCCCATTGAATATCTAGGGAATGATAATTAATCAGTGTATCCATAATTTTATCTGGTTGTGGTCCACGATCATAAATATCACCGACAACGTGTAAATGATCGACGACTAAGCGTTGTACGGAATAAGCGAGTCCAATAATTAAATCATCTGCCTGTTTAAGTTCAATTACTTGGTTAACAAGTGTTTCGTAATATGATTTTTTATTTTGATATTCATTACTTTTATACAGTAGTTCCTCAATAATATAAACGTATTGTTTTGGCAATGCTTTACGCAGTTTTGAACGCGTATATTTTGAAGAACAATATTTAATCAACTCAATTAAATGTTCGATTGTTGTGATATACCAGACATTAAGTTGACCGCAACTTTGGAAATCACTTTTAATCAATTTTAATTTGTCTTCTGGATAGTAGACAAGAGCAGTTAAATCATTAAGCTCCTTAGTTGAAAGTCTCTCTTTGAAAATATCATTGATTTTCGCTCGCACATTCCCAGAACCGTTGCGTAATACGTGTTGGAAAGCTTCGTATTCACCATGTAAATCGCTGACGAAATGTTCCGTACCTTTAGGTAATTCTAAAATTGATTCTAAATTGATAATTTCAGTTGCAAGTTTTTCTGGAGTATCAAAATTTTGGGATAGTAAATCTAAATACTTCTTTTTTAATTCTTTTTCAGTAATTTGAGTCATTACGTGTCACTCCTGTAGTATATTTCAAACGTTAGTTTATAAAATAAATGCGCTTACAATGATTATCAAGAAAACGTTAACATTTTTCAATAAGTATGCTTGGATTGATAAAAATAGAGGGCAGGATTTTGGTATTAGGAGTCGTTGCAGTTTAGTTAAGTAAAAGTGGGAAAGTGATATATTTATTTTAAAAATGAGAGGAGGAATTTGTTATATTCACTAGTTTCCTAAAAAATTACGATATGTAAAATGTGGAATTGCCAAAATTTGGATAAAAAAATCCCCGCACCATTATTTGGGTGAAGGGATTTGAAAATGATTTTGAATTACGATGGAATATGTGTGTATTTAGACATTTAATAACTTGAAGTTACTAAATATTTTTCTTCTTGAAAATAAATACTACAAGTATTAAGAAAATAGAAATATAAGCAATATTACCAATAAACAATTCATGAAGTTCTAATTTCGTCGACTTACTAAAGCCTTTTTCAACTGTTTGAAGCATAATATTCATCATATTAATAGGATTCCACTTTAGCCAGTCTATTTTTTCTAAAAGTGCCGTTTGAATAACTGCTAAAATAGAACTTGCAAAATAAAAAACAATACCTACAGCAATGGCTACTCCCGTTGAATTAGTTGCAGATGATAATAGCAACGTTAAGCTTAAAACTAACCAAACGCCAACAAATGTGCCTAAACTAACTAATAATAATTGATTCAATAAAGATAATTGATTACCGCTACTTTCAAATATATTTAAATCATTAAAGAATAAAGACCCAATAACAATTGAAGCAATAATTGTAATAACAAAATAAATTAAAGAAATAATAAATAATGTGATGATTTTGCTAACAATCATAGTTGTTCTTGAATATTCACGATAGAGTAAATTTTTAATCGTACCGTAATGAAATTCCATTGAAATGATTGTACTTGCTTGAATAATTAATAAAAATGCAAACCATGAAAAACCATTATAAGCAGATGTGAAAGATTCCTGTGGCGTAAAAATTTTATTGTATTTTGTAGCAATATAACCTTGAGCAACCATTAGTAGAATAAAGACAATAGGTGCGATAAAAGTTGATTTCTTTTTAAATAATTTGAAACATTCTTGTTTAATTAAAGTTCCCATTTTATGCTTGGTCCTCCCTTTCTATGATTTCTAGTAATACATTTTCTAAATCATTATCTTTAAATTGTTTAAGTTCTTCTTCCGATGTTTCTGTAACAATTTTACCTTTGTTAATAATAAGGATAGAGTTTGTGATTTTAACTAATTCACTTAAAATATGACTCGAAATTAAGAAAGTAACACCTTCTTGCGCTTTTTGGACAATCAATTCACGAACATCTCGCACAGCTTTTGGATCTAAGCCATTCATTGGTTCATCTAAGATAATAAATTGAGGTTCATTTAAAAATGCTATAGCAATTCCTAATTTTTGTTTCATACCAAGAGAATACGTTTTAGCTTTTTTATGAATGTATTCATCCATATGAAGTTGTGAGACAATTTTATCGATATCTTGAGTGTTTTTTGATTCATTCAATAACTTCAAGTTTTCATATCCAGACATAAAAGGATATATTCCTGGATTTTCAATCAATGCACCGATATTGCTTTTGCTGTCTTTGCTGTTAATAACATTAAAATTCCCGCTTTGGAAACTAGAGTAACCTAATATAACTTTCATTAAAGTTGTTTTACCTGCACCATTCGCTCCAACGAGACCAACTATTTGTCCGCGTTTCAGCTTAAATGATACATCTTCGAGAATCGTTTTGTTGCCTATCTTCTTTGTTAAATGTTCTATTGTTAAAACATCCATATCACTATCTCCTTTGCTATTAAATAATCTGAATCTTAAGATTTTATATATAAAATTAATTTTATCACATAGCAAGTGTTATAAAAATATGGATTTAAAAAACTTTAATAATATAAAACATAAATATGAATACGAGTATTTTTGTAGCATGCAAATGGCATTGCTACATTTATTAAAATGCGCAATTTGTTATGAGTGACTTTTTTGAATAGAAGGCATATTAAAGTGACGAAAACAGTTTGTGTGGAAGACAGGGTAAATTCTGCTTATTTAAGATGATAGTTTGTATTATAGATGGATTTGTGAGATAAGTTTGCGGAATAAATGGTGCATACTGAGGGAACTGAACTTTTATGGGAAACTTCATTATATCTCTTAACGTAAAGGGTTTTAGATGACTTTCAACTAAAGTATGCCAAATAAACCTAAAAAAGCAGTAAATCATTCCAGCCATCGAAATGATTTTACTGCTTTTTATTTATAGCAATTGAAAATATACCATTATACTAACAACAATATTATTTTACTCTCTTACGTTTGCCAATGTAACGTATAGCAAAGTAAATGACTGCGATAATGATGACAACATACATAATACGTGAATATGTATGAAGACCAGTCATCAACATACCAAAGCTATTGCTCAATGTGCGTCCTAGTAAAATTAAACCGAAATTCCAAATTGTTGTACCTATTAATGAAATAACGGTAAATGTCACAACATTCATGCGGTTTACACCGGCTGGAATGGTAATCAATACACGTAATACAGGTATGAAACGACAGATAAATACAGCCCATACGCCATACTTTTTAAACCAATCATTTGCTCGCTTTAAATCCTTACTTTTCAATTTAATCCACTTACCGTGTCGATCAATAAAACGATATAGACGTTCTTCTGAAATCAAACGACAGATATAATATAAAATTAACAGCCCTATAAACGATGCGATGGTTGCAATAATAAATAAAGTTAAAATTGATAAATGTGATTTAACAGACATAAGACCAGCAAATGTCAAAATAATTTCCGATGGTACGATAGGTAAAACATTTTCTAATAAGATTAATATAAAAATCGCTGCATACCCAAAACGACTAATAAATTCAGTGATAATTTGTTCCATTATTAAAAATAAGCTCCTTTAATTTTCAGCAATTGCAGACAAATAGAAACTGGATAAATTCAAATGAATAATGAATGATGTCGTTTGCGATGTTGAAACAAGCATTTGTCTTAAAATGTATTATAAGCAATAAATCAAAAAATTGCTTGCTATAAGTACGAAAAGTCAATAAATGATCATCTAAATAACAGGCGCTGCACAATGAATGAGCAATGTAGTTTTATGCAATTTAAAATGAATGTCGAATATGTAAGAAAGCCTGCAATATACGTTTTAAAACACTAGGATTGCAGTATTTTTAATTAACAAAAGATAGGCTACTATGTAACTAAAAGTTCCTTTATATCGTTTTAATAGCAAAAGTTAAGCGGAATTTAATAAAATTTTTATAGATTCTATTGTAAACGCTTTCCATGTCTGATAATATTATAAAAAATAACTTTGGTACAATTTTGTGACAAAGTAGGGGTGGACATGCCAGATGTCCGAAAATTTTAACGTTTCAGGGTAAGTTTTAAAAAATTAATTAGGGAAGTAGGAATAGTTATGAAGGAAAAACGAACTAACGTAAGGTGGATGTTCGCGCTTGCGTTCTTCTTTATTGGGGTTATTGCGTATATGGATAGAGCAAATATTTCATATATCGCTAAGCAAATGATGGATGATTTAGGGATGACAAAACCACAATTTGGTTTATTGGCCTCATTCTTCTCTCTAGGTTATGCATTAATGCAAGTACCATCGGGGATGTTGGCTGAAAAATTCGGTCCACGTAAGATGATTACAATTGCATTAGTTTGGTGGAGTGCATTTACAATCTTAACGGGTATGATTAAGAACCACGGTTTAATTTATTTAGTGAGATTCTTATTTGGTGTGGGTGAGGCGCCAATGTACCCTTCTAATGCTGTGTTTAACTCATTTTGGTTCTCTAAAAATGAAAAAGGTAGAGCATCAAGTGCATTATTAGCAGGATCATATTTCGGACCTGTATTAGCACCAATAGTTACAATTGCTATTGTTAACGCATTTAACTGGCAAGCAGTATTTTACATTTTTGGTGCAGTAGGTATTTTAATGGCTGTATTATGGGCGATTATTGCCAAAGACTTACCTGAGCAACATAGAATGGTTAATGAAGCGGAGAAACGTTTCATTATGGAAAATCGTGATATCGTAGCTACTGAAAAGTCATCACCACCATGGAATGATTTCTTTAAACGTTTTAGCTTCTATGCAATTGCAATTCAATACTTTGTTGTACAATTTATCATTACATTATTCTTAATTTGGTTACCGACGTATTTAACAGAAGTATTCCACGTTAACTTTAAAGAAATGAGCATTAGTTCATTACCTTGGTTATTAATGTTCTTCTTAATCTTATCAGCAGGTGCAATTTCTGACCGTGTATTAGGATTAGGTCGTTCAAAATTCGTAGCTAGAGGTGTAATTGCAATCGCAGGATTTATTGTGTTTGCAGTTTCAATTATCTTTGCTGTACGTACAGGAAATTTATATGTAAGTATTTTCTGGTTATCACTAGGTCTTGGTGGTATCGGTATTTCAATGGGTATGAGTTGGGCTGCAGCAACTGACTTAGGACGTAACTTCTCTGGTACAGTATCAGGGTGGATGAACTTATGGGGTAATATAGGTGCATTAATCAGTCCGCTATTAGCAGGTCTATTCGTAGAACATTTAGGTTGGACAATGACATTCCAATTGTTAATCGTTCCAGCAGTAATCGCTGTGATTATGTGGTTCTATGTGAAACCAGATCAACCTTTAATTGTTAGTGATGATAAAGCAATAGAAAAATAATTTAAACAAGCAGTAAGCTTTCACATTGTTGGGGCTTATTGCTTTTTTTACGTTGAAATTCAAACTTTTTAAAACAGATATGGTTTAAGATGAATGGGAAGTTATTAAAATGATATATGTAAAGAAATAAAGTTTTAAAACATTAGTCAGGTAACGCTTGTAAAAGTACATATAAATTTTAGGAGGTTATACATATGAAGGAAAACTTAGAGAAATATATTAGAAGTTTGCCTCTTATAGGTCTGATTATAAGTATTTTTTTAATTATTTTATACTTCTTAATTTATCGAGTAGAAGGAAATTTTTGTGTAATCATTTTGTACTGCTTACTGCCATTATTTGTAAATACGTCACTATATATATTATACGTAATCATCTTTCGATATTTTAAGAAATGAACTGACATCGAATGTCATTTTAAATAACGAATATAGGAACTATTCAAGCTTATGAGGCAAATATGTTTTATAAACTTTCTTAAATTCACTATAGTTTGGATCATGAACCCTAGGAATAATATGAAGTAAATAAACCTTAAGTCTATGTGAATGTTTTTCTAACCCTAAATATCGTATTCACTAAAATAATTTCAACATGTCACAAATAAATCTTAACTAGCGCAAAGGTGGGCGACCAAAGGTTCAACGATGTTAAATAACATTAGAAAATAATTTTAATTGGACTTTAAAAGTTTTTGAATTTAGATAATTGAGTATAAGGTGTTATAATGACATATGTTGCGTAATTAAAATTTATAGCAACAAATTCATTTTAACTATGCTAATAAAAAGATTATGGAAATATTTTGACAAGGAAAGGAGAAGTCGAAATGACATCTTTTTGACATCACTCATAAAAATCAATCGACTTAACTTAGACTTTTATAAAGGTGTAAGACAGGGACTGTTAATGATTATTCCCGCAATAATCGGTTACTTATGTGGTAATTTCCAATTTGGATTATTAGTTGCAACCGGAACACTAGCCCATATTTATGTTTTTAAAGGTCCGTCGCGATCTAAGCTGCGAACTGTAATAATTTGTAATTTAGCGTTTGCAATATGTATGATGCTTGGTACGCTAACAGCCAAAACGCCACTCGTTTTTGGAATGACATTATTAATTGTTACGGTTATACCATTTTATATATTTACTGCCTTAAAAATAGCTGGACCGTCATCGACATTCTTCATTGTGACATTCAGTCTACCCATTAACTTACCTATAGCTCCCGAAGAAGCATTATATAGAGGCTTTGCGATTTTAGTAGGCGGTATACTTGCCACTATGATGGTGTTAATCACGATCGTATTTTCTAAAAACAAAGCTGAAGAACAAGCAATTCAAAATGATTTTAAACTCATATCTAAGTTGTTACACACTTATAATGATAAATCTGCATTTTTACAAGTAGCAAAAACAGCGGTGGATAATTTTAAAGCATCTGATAAATTATTAATCACTTCTACTTCAAGTAACGATAAATTAAGTAGACGTTTCCAAAAATTATTATTATTACACACATCTGCCCAAGGGATTTATTCTGAACTGTTAGAGTTGAACGCTAAACAAATTCGACCATTGCCAGATGAGTTAATTGAAATGATGGATCATATCATTGCACAACTAGATAATAGTGAGGAAAATGTAAGATATTGGCGAAAAGAAGTGACAGTAACAGAGGAATTTCAAAATTTATTCAACCATATATTGAAAATTGATGAAATGGTGCATGCAAATGAAGCGCGTATTGCGTATGAAGCAGACATGCGAAAACCTTTATATAGTAAACGCATTTATCAAAATTTAACATTAGACTCTATTGTTTTTAGAAATACATTGAGATATACAGCGATTATGATGATAGCGATATTTATTGCGTTAATGTTTGATTTTGAAAAAGCATACTGGATACCGTTATCTGCACATACAATATTACTAGGAACATCAACTATACATGCAATCGAGAGAGGTATGGCACGAGGTTTAGGTACTATTTTAGGTGTGTTAGTACTTTCAGTCATATTGTTGTTTTCAATACCAACACCTGTTGCAGTAATTTTAATGGGCATTGCAGCATTGTTTACTGAAGCATTGGTGGGAGCAAATTATGCGATTGCAGTAGTTTTTATTACAATACAAGTTATTTTAATGAATGGATTAGCATCACAGAATTTAACAATTAACATTGCGTTTCCAAGAGTTATTGACGTTGCAATGGGTATTGTGATTGCAATCATAGGTTTATTTGTCCTTGGACAACGTACCGCATCCGCATTGCTTCCTAATGTAATGGCTGAAGTTGTTCGTAAAGAAGCAACGCTCTTCCATTATTTGTTTTCTGAAAACCAATATAAAGATGATGTGTATCAGAAAAACACGGCTATGAACCTATCTGTGAAATTAAATAACATGACGCAAGTTTATAATGCAGCTAATGGTGAATTATTTAGTGATAAGACATTGATTCAAAATTATTATCCTAGCTTATTCGCATTAGAAGAAATTAGCTTTATGTTAAATAGAGCCATGGCTAATGAAGATAGACTTACAATAAATGAACAATTAATGGGCGAGTATTTAGCAACATTTGAAAACATCGCTAAGCATTTAGAATTAAATACAGAATTAGAAATAAAGATATTACCAGATTTACCACAGTATAATTATATTCAATCAGCAATGATGAATATTCAGCACAATGGTTTTCGTGAGAGAGACAAGAACGTTTAAAATAAAATATTTATCAGGTCAGACTAACGTTTGTCTGAAGTTATTATGACGGGAGTCTAAAAAATTGTGTTTAATATGTTTCATTTTATAATTATGGTGGTATATAACATGAATTATAACATATTGGAGGTTAAGGAAATGCCCTTTACAATGAAAGGTTACCCCGAAAAATGGAAAGATTTTGAAGTAATTAAACGGCAAAAAGCGATAGAAATTGCGAATGCAATGTTAAAAGAAGGATATCTTGAAAAAGATGTTGTTCCTATTGCGGCGAAAAAAGCGAAAGATTGGTATCGAGCGTTATCGAAAGAAGAAATCAAAGCATTAGAAGAAGAGAACTTCGTACAATTCCATACAGCAACAATGGAAAAAACAGAGGTGGATAGTGAATATGCAACAACTGATAATGAAGAACATATTCAAGAACAATCAAATCAAGATAAATCGTACTTTGATAGCGAATCAATTGGCAACCAAAGTGGTGGCGTTCGACAAAGAGAACCGCTTATGGATGGTCCACATCCAAAAGTTGTGGAATCATTTAAAGACGTATAACATCTCTATCAATTAAGCACTTGTACCTATATAACGGTAACAGGTGTTTTTTTGCGTTAAATCATTTTAAAATCACTTCCTATAATTGAAGGTTTTGATACATAATTCGAATTGTTTGAGTTTCTTTGTGCTGTTTCAGTATCAGCCCAAAGTTCGATAGTGTATTAGTATTATCTTAATAAAATGTTAGGTACAATAAAGATGATTATATATCGGAGGTTAGTATAAAAATGTATGTAGATCGAAAACCATCACTATATTTAGAGGATTTGCGACATGATTTTAAAAATAGTTTAAGTAAATTTGAAAATGGTGATGAAGCATTTGATACGTTATTAGGTTTCGTAGAGTTAGATCATATTTATTCGTCAGCACTAAAGGAAATAAGCACTAAACTGAGTATTTTAGATGACAATTTCAATCACATTTATAAACACAATCCTATACATCATATGGAGCGACGTGTGAAAGAAATGCGTAGTTTAATAGAAAAGCTTAATCGTAAAGGATTACAGATTAGCGCAGAAACTGCCAAAGAACACATACTGGATATTGCCGGAATTCGCGTAGTATGTAATTACTTAGATGATATTTATTTGATTGAAGAGATGTTGCTTAAACAAGAAGACGTACAATTGATAAAACGTAAAGATTATATTCAGCACCCTAAAGAAAATGGTTACCGCAGTTTACATATCGTTGTATCCATTCCAGTCTTTTTAGCAGAACGCGTTGAGGTATTGCCTGTTGAAATTCAAATTAGAACAATAGGTATGGATATGTGGGCAAGTTTAGAACATAAAATACGTTATAAAAATAAGGCAGAGACGGAAAAGTATCGAGATTTATTGAAAGAATGTGCGACAGAGATTACTGAAGTTGAAAATAAATTACAACAAATTCATTCTGAAATAACAGAGTAGACGTATAGTAGGTGTGTTGCTTAATTTGAGTGATTTTGTAAATCAACATGGTGCGAAATCACAACAATAAGACGCCTAGTATAATAAATTTCTTAAAAATATGGAAATTGTACTTGCTCGTGACGTCGGGTCATCAACTATGGTAATTGTAGGAGGTGGAATCTATGTCTAACTATTCGACTGGAGAACTCGCAAAATTATGCAATGTGACAACACGAACGATTCAATATTATGATCGCAAAGGTATTTTGAAACCACAAGGATTTACAGAAGGAAAGCGTCGTGTGTATACAGAACAACAGCGACAAACATTAGAGTTGATCTTATTGCTTAAAGATTTAGGTTGTGCGTTAAGCGATATAGATATGTTGCTAAAAGGTGAAGGTACTTTGAAGACGCTCAATACTTTGCTAACTATGAAACAACAAGAAATTAACCAACAAGTCAAACAGCAACAAGCGGTATTAAACAAAATTAAAAATGTTCAATATTACGTAAATGAAGCGTCGACGTCTCCAATCACACACTTAAAAGACATAGAGCATGTCATGAGTAAATCAGCTGAAATGAAAAGTATTCGTCGTAACATTTGGATTAGTGCTGGTATTATAGGAATAATTCAATATTCTAGCATTATAAGTGCAATTTTGATGAAAAATAAATGGCCGTTTTTAATTGCTTTACCATTTATGATTTGTTATGGCATTGGTGTTACTTTTTATTACCAACAAAAGGTTGCCTATTTATGTCCTAACTGCCAGCATATATTCTCACCATCTTTGTGGGCAGTTATCAAAGCGAAACATACAGCGACAACACGTCGATTCGAATGTCCGAACTGTCATGAAACGCATTATTGCATTGAAGTACCTAAAGCGCATATGAGTACAGAACAATTAGAAATATCCCGCATACAACATAACAATTAAATTATTCGTGTGATAGTGACCATTCCCTTTAAACTTACATCGAAAAGGGGTGGTCGCTATTTTAGTACGCGTAAAGAAAGCGCTTGCAAACGATTAAGAACTATATTAACATACTTGTATACAAGTATGTCGTGTAATGAAGGAGTGGCTTTGATGATGTATGGATATCCAGAGAAATGGTTGGAAGGTATGACAACTGGAGAAGGTATCGCGGCAGAATTACGCTTAGGTATTGTGAATGGTCACATAGCTGAAGGTACGTTACTCACTGAAAATCAAATGGCAAAGCAATTTAATGTGAGTCGTTCGCCAATTCGAGATGCATTTAAATTATTGCAACAAAATCAACTCATCCAATTAGAAAGAATGGGTGCACATGTGTTGCCGTTTGGGGAACAAGAAAAGAAAGAAATGTACGATTTGCGACTGATGCTAGAGTCTTTTGCATTTTCAAGAGTTAAAAATCAAGAGCGACTACCTATCGTAAAAGAAATGAAGAAACAACTTGAAATGATGAAAGTGGCAGTAAAATTTGAGGATGCAGAATCATTTACGAAGCATGACTTTGAATTTCATGAAACATTAATCAAAGCATCTAATCATCAATATTTAAACTCATTTTGGAGTCATTTAAAACCAGTAATGATGGCACTCGTTTTAACATCCATGCGACAACGTATGCAACAGAACCCGCAAGATTTTGAACGCATACATCATAATCATCAAGTGTTTATTGATGCAGTGGAACAATACGACAGTCAAATTTTGAAAGAAGCGTTTCACTTAAATTTCGACGATGTTGGTAAAGATATTGAAGGATTTTGGTTGAATTAAAATGAAAGAAAGAAGGATTTGTCATGAAATATATGATTGGTGTCGACATTGGAACGACGAGTACCAAGTCAGTCTTATATGATGAAAATGGAACATTCATCATGAAACATCAAATCGGCTATGATTTACACACACCAAACGTTGATGTCTCAGAAGAAAACCCAGATGAATTATTTGATGCGGTATTAATGACTATTAAATATGTTATGAGAGAATCAAAAGTTAATAAAGATGATATTAAATTTGTGTCATTTAGTGCGCAAATGCATAGCTTGATTGCGATGGATCAGAAACATCAAAGATTAACAAATAATATTACTTGGGCAGATAACCGCGCTGCAAAATATGCAACAGTAATAAATGAAGTGCATGATGGCAATGCGATTTATCAGCGAACAGGTACGCCTATTCATCCTATGTCGCCTTTAGTGAAAATTTTTTGGATGAAACATGAATGGCAAGATGTATTTCAACGTACTGCTAAGTTTGCAGATATTAAAACATACATTTTCTATCATTTATTTGATACATATATCATTGATTATTCAATGGCTTCCGCAACAGGGATGTTTAATTTAGAAACATTAGATTGGGATGTTGGGGCATTAGAATTGCTTGGTATTTCCAAGGAAATGTTGCCGGAATTAGTGCCAACAACGTACGTAATGAAAGGCATGAAAGAACGTTATGCAACATTAATGGGGCTTAATGAAGATACACCGTTTGTTATTGGTGCGAGTGATGGGGTCCTTTCTAATTTGGGTGTCAATAGCGTTGGTAAAGGAGAAGTTGCTGTCACAATCGGTACATCTGGGGCGATTCGTACTGTGATAGATAAACCGCGTACTGATTACAAAGGTAGAATATTTTGTTATGTCTTAACAGAGGACCACTACGTCATCGGAGGTCCTGTAAATAATGGTGGTGTCGTATTGAGATGGTTGCGCGACGAGTTGCTAGCGAGTGAAGTCGAAACTGCGAAACGTCTCGGTGTTGATCCTTATGATGTCTTAACTCAAATTGCAAAGCGTGTTAAACCAGGTGCAGATGGTTTAATATTCCATCCCTATTTAGCTGGAGAACGTGCGCCGCTTTGGAACGCAAATGCAAGAGGTTCATTCTTCGGTTTAACTTTATCTCATAAAAAAGAACATATGATTCGCGCTGCATTAGAAGGTGTTCTTTACAATTTGTATACCGTCTACCTTGCACTCATTGAAGTAATGAATGAAACGCCTAAGATGATAAAAGCAACAGGTGGTTTTGCGAAAAGTGAAGTATGGCGTCAAATGATGTCAGATATATTTGACACAGAGTTAGTGGTTCCTGAAAGTTATGAAAGTTCATGCTTAGGTGCCTGCGTGCTTGGACTTAAAGCTGTAGGTGACATTGAAGATTTTTCAATCGTTTCATCGATGGTCGGTGCTACAAATAATCATACGCCGTTTGAAGAAAATGTCGCTGTTTACCAAGAGCTCGTATCCATTTTTATCAATTTAAGTCGTTCTTTAACAGAGAATTATGAACAAATTGCAGATTTTCAACGCCAACATATGGCTGAAAATAAAACACAATAAATACGTCACTCAAGCATCTTAGATAAAGTTGTTGTGCCATTACTACTATATATTATGTGGAATACGTGCGCGACGACGGTGTTACATTCTATTGAAAAGAGAAAGAGGGGAATGTCATGTTTAACGAAATATGGCCGTTAATCAGTGTTGTTTTAGGTATCGTTATTTTATTAGTATTAATTATTGGGTTTAAATTAAATACATTTATTTCATTAATTATCACATCGATGATTACAGCGTTAATGCTAGGTATACCATTGACTAAAATTATGGAGACGATTGAGAAAGGGATGGGCAGTACGCTCGGCCACATTGCACTAATATTCGGTTTAGGTGCCATACTTGGGAAATTACTTGCTGATGGTGGTGGTGCAACTCGAATTGCAGACACGTTGATTCAAAAATTTGGTCAAAAACATGTACAATGGGCAATGCTTGTTGCAGCATTTATCGTCGGGATTGCATTGTTCTTTGAAGTAGGTTTAGTCTTACTGATTCCATTAGTATTTACAGTAGCAAAACGCGCAAATGTTTCAGTGTTAAAACTAGGACTACCTATGGTAACAGCTTTATCAGTGACACATGGCTTTTTACCACCACATCCAGGACCGGTAGTCATCGCAAAAGAATTAAAGGCAAATGTTGGAGATGTATTACTGTATGGTATGATTATTGCCATTCCAGTTACACTCATTGCAGGGCCTATATTTAACAAAGTTGCACAAAAAATGATTCCGTCTGCGTATACACGAGAAGGCGATATTTCAGCGTTAGGTGCACAAAAAGAATTTACGGATCAAGAGATGCCAGGATTTGGTATGAGTTTATTAACAGCAACATTACCAGTCATATTAATGTTAGTGTCTACGATAACGCAACTTGTAACTGGGCATGACAAACCTACAAATCTATTTGAATCTATCATTTATATGATAGGAACAGCAGGGACAGCCATGCTAATAGCAGTATTATTTGCAATCGTTACGATGGGATTAATGAGAAAGCGTAAGATGAATCATATTATGGAATCAGTGACGAATGCGATTTATCCAATCGGAATGATGTTATTGATTATTGGCGGTGGCGGTACATTTAAACAAGTATTAATTGACGGCGGTGTCGGAAATACAATTGCTAAAATGTTTGAAGGTACAGAGATGTCTCCAATTTTACTAGCATGGATTGTTGCAGCTGTGCTACGTATCGCATTAGGTTCGGCTACAGTAGCTGCGATTTCAACTACAGGTATTGTCTTACCATTATTACAATCATCAGATGTAAATGTTGCATTAGTTGTACTTGCGATAGGTGCAGGTAGTGTGATTTTGTCTCATGTAAATGACGCAGGATTTTGGATGTTTAAAGAATATTTTGGTTTAACTGTAAAAGAAACATTCTTAACATGGTCATTATTAGAAACGATTATTTCCGTTTCAGGTATCATCTTCATTCTATTCATCAGCTTATTTGTTTAACTAAATATTAAGTAAACGTGTTTTTAGGTAATTGCAATATATTGCCTTGAAACACGTTTATTTTTATGCAGAAAATCGTCTGAAATACTCAAAATCCGAACGATATAAAAAGTATATTGGGTATTTTAGAGTAATGAAAGGCGTTTCAAGACATGTTTTTGTGCGTATTGTACAGGCGATAATTATGAAACGTTTAGTATATTGTTTTAAATTAGATAATGATGAATTTAATTTAAAAAATAAGTATAAAAAATACAAGCCTTTTGTGACAAGGGTTTCTGATGACTTGAATACAATTTATAGGTATATTTCAAATAATAAAATTATCAATTAACATAAAATTAATGACAATCTTAACTTTTCATTAACTCGCTTTTTTGTATTGCTTTTAAAAACCGAACAATATAGACTTGCATTTATTAAGTTTAAAAAATTAATGAATTTTGCATTTAAAGGGAGATATTATAGTGAAAAACAATCTTAGGTACGGCATTAGAAAACATAAATTGGGAGCAGCATCAGTATTCTTAGGAACAATGATCGTTGTTGGGATGGGACAAGATAAAGAAGCTGCAGCATCAGAACAAAAGACAACTACAGTAGAAGAAAATGGGAATTCAGCTACTGATAATAAAGTAAACGAAACACAAACAACTACAACTAACGTTAATACTATAGATGAAACACAATCATACAGCGCAACAGCAACAGAACAACCGTCAAACGCAACACAAGTAACAACTGAAAAAGCACCAAAAGCAGTACAAGCAGTACAAGCACCACAAACTGCACAACCAGCAAATTTAGAAACAGTTAAAGAAGAGGTAGTTAAGGAAGAAGCGAAACCTCAAGTTAAGGAAACGACACAATCTCAAGACAATAGCGGAGATCAAAGACAAGTAGATTTAACACCTAAAAAGGCTACACAAAATCAAGTGGCAGAAACACAAGTTGAAGTGGCACAGCCAAGAACAGTATCAGAAAGCAAACCACGTGTGACAAGATCAGCAGATGTAGCGGAAGCTAAGGAAGCTAGTGACGTTTCAGAAGTTAAAGGCACAGATGTTACAAGTAAAGTTACAGTTACTGAAAGCTCTATCGAGGGACATAATAATACAAATAAAGTAGAACCTCATGCAGGACAAAGAGCGGTGCTAAAATATAAGTTGAAATTTGAGAATGGTTTACACCAAGGTGATTACTTTGACTTCACTTTGTCTAATAATGTCAACACGCATGGTGTATCAACTGTAAGGAAAGTACCAGACATTTTAAATGGTTCTCTAGTAATGGCGACTGGAAAAGTTTTGGGAGAAGGTAAGATACGATATACATTTACGGATTATATTAATAATAAAGTAAATGTGACTGCAAATTTAGAAATAAACTTATTTATTGACCCAAAAACAGTCCAAGATAATGGAAACCAAAAAATTACTTCTATGATAAATGATCATGAAACTGAAAAAACAATTCCGATTTCATACAATCCAGGAGTAAGCAATACTTATGCAAATATAAATGGTTCAATAGAAACATTTAATAAAGCTGATAACAAATTTACTCATGTAGCTTATATTATACCTAAAAATGGTATGTCTACAGAAAGTGCAACAATTACAGGAACATTAATGAAAGGTAGCAACTCTAATGGCAATTCACCTACTGTAAAAATATTTGAAGTATTAGAGAGTAATAAAGAGTTGCCTAAAAGTGTATACGCAAATATAAATGATACGAACACATTTAAAGATGTAACTAGTCAAATGAAAGATAATTTAACTGTAAGTGAAAACGGTAGTTATTCTTTAAATATTGAAAACTTGAATAAAACTTATGTAGTACATTATTCTGGTGAGTATTTAAGCGGCTCTCATGAAGTGGATTTCAGAACACAAATGACGGGTCATCCTAAACAGCAAAGCATTTATTATTATAACCACGGCTATACATTAACATGGGATAATGGATTAGTTTTATATAGTAATAAAGCTAATGGTGATGGAAAATATGGTCCAATCGTAGACTCCAATAACTTCGAATTCTCTGAAGATAGTGGTAATGGTTCTATCAGTGGACAATACGATGCGAAGCAAATTATTGAAACAGAAGAAAATCAAGACAATACACCGCTTGACATTGATTACCACACAGCTATAGATGGTGAGGGTGGTTATGTTGATGGGTATATTGAAACAATAGAAGAAACGGATTCATCAGCTATTGATATCGATTACCATACTGCAGTGGATAGCGAAGCGGGTCACGTTGGAGGATACACTGAGTCTTCTGAGGAATCAAATCCAATTGACTTTGAAGAATCTACACATGAAAATTCAAAACATCACGCTGATGTTGTTGAATATGAAGAGGATACAAACCCAGGTGGTGGTCAGGTTACTACTGAGTCTAACTTAGTTGAATTTGACGAAGAGTCTACAAAAGGTATTGTAACTGGCGCAGTGAGCGATCATACAACAGTTGAAGATACGAAAGAATATACAACTGAAAGTAATCTTATCGAACTAGTGGATGAATTACCTGAAGAACATGGTCAAGCACAAGGGCCAATCGAGGAAATCACTGAAAACAATCATCATATTTCTCATTCTGGTTTAGGAACTGAAAATGGTCACGGTAATTATGGCGTGATTGAAGAAATCGAAGAAAATAGCCACGTTGATATTAAGAGTGAATTAGGTTACGAAGGTGGCCAAAATAGCGGTAACCAGTCATTCGAGGAAGACACAGAAGAAGATAAACCTAAATATGAACAAGGTGGCAATATCGTAGATATCGATTTCGATAGTGTACCTCAAATTCATGGTCAAAATAAAGGTGATCAGTCATTCGAAGAAGATACAGAGAAAGACAAGCCTAAATATGAACATGGCGGTAACATCATTGATATCGACTTCGACAGCGTGCCACATATTCACGGATTCAATAAGCACACTGAAATTATTGAAGAAGATACAAACAAAGACAAACCTAATTATCAATTCGGTGGACACAACATTGTTGATTTTGAAGAAGATACACTTCCAAAAGTAAGCGGCCAAAATGAAGGTCAACAAACGATTGAAGAAGATACAACGCCGCCAACACCACCAACACCAGAAGTACCAAGTGAGCCGGAAACACCAACACCACCGACACCAGAAGTACCAAGTGAGCCGGAAACACCAACACCACCGACACCAGAAGTACCAAGTGAGCCGGAAACACCAACACCGCCAACACCAGAGGTACCAAGTGAGCCGGAAACACCAACACCACCAACGCCAGAGGTACCAGCTGAACCTGGTAAACCAGTACCACCTGCCAAAGAAGAACCTAAAAAGCCTTCTAAACCAGTGGAACAAGGTAAGGTAGTAACACCTGTTATTGAAATCAATGAAAAGGTTAAAGCAGTGGCACCAACTAAAAAAGCACAATCTAAGAAATCTGAACTACCTGAAACAGGTGGAGAAGAATCAACAAACAAAGGTATGTTGTTCGGCGGATTATTCAGCATTCTAGGTTTAGCGTTATTACGTAGAAATAAAAAGAATAACAAAGCATAATCAATCCAAAATTGACGGGTTTATTTCATAAATTATATGAAGTAAGCCTGTTTTTTTATATTAAATCAAATTTTTAATAGAAAATTAGAGTGTTTTCTGATTGCTTCATTGGTTTATGTCTGATGATTGATAACGAACTAAGAGGTAAAATTAGAATTTAAAACTAGTTTGTAAGTACAAATTAGATTGAATCAATAAGACAAATTTGATAAATGCAATTATTAACTAGATGCAAATTTAGTTAAATTTAAAATGTCGTCTTGAAATACGGCTGTTTCTGTATAAATAATCATTAAAATCAAACAAAAACCGAACGATATAAAATTATAATGACGTTATTAATACAATGAAAGGCATTTCAGTGACTTGTTAATGATGCATTGTACAGGCGATTATTATGTATGCTTTAGTATATTGCTTTAAATTAGATGAATTTGAATTTAATTTAAAAAATAAGTATAAAAAATACAAGCCTGTTATATCAAGGGATTCAAGAGTTTTGCATGCAATATATATGTGAGTTATAAATAATAAAAAACTCATTATACATAAAGTTAACAACAATCTTAACTTTTTATTAACTCGCTTTTTTTCATTGCTTTTAAAAACCGAACAATATAGAATTGCATTTATTGAGTTTTAAAAATAAATGAATTTTGCATTTAAGGGAGAATATTATAGTGAAAAGCAATCTTAGATACGGCATAAGAAAACACAAATTGGGAGCGGCCTCAGTATTCTTAGGAACAATGATCGTTGTTGGAATGGGACAAGAAAAAGAAGCTGCAGCATCGGAACAAAACAATACTACAGTAGAGGAAAGTGGGAGTTCAGCTACTGAAAGTAAAGCAAGCGAAACACAAACAACTACAAATAACGTTAATACAATAGATGAAACACAATCATACAGCGCGACATCAACTGAGCAACCATCACAATCAACACAAGTAACAACAGAAGAAGCACCGAAAACTGTGCAAGCACCAAAAGTAGAAACTTCGCGAGTTGATTTGCCATCGGAAAAAGTTGCTGATAAGGAAACTACAGGAACTCAAGTTGACATAGCTCAACCAAGTAACGTCTCAGAAATTAAACCAAGAATGAAAAGATCGACTGACGTTGCCGTAGTAGCAGGAGAAGCTAAGGCGACAGGTACAGATGTAACAAGTAAAGTGAAAGTTACTGAAAGCTCTTTAGAAGGACATAAACAAGGAACAAGTGTTGTTAATCCTCATAACGCTGAAAGAGTAACCTTAAAATATAAATGGAAATTCGGTGAAGATATAAAACCGGGGGACTACTTTGATTTCACATTAAGTAATAATGTAGAAACGCATGGTATTTCAACACTGCGTAAAGTTCCAGAAATAAAAAGTACAGATGGTCAAGTTATGGCAAATGGTCAAGTTATAAATGAACGTACAATTCGCTATACATTTACTGATTATATAAATGGAAAGCAAAATTTAACTGCTGAATTATCTTTAAACCTATTTATTGACCCAACAACAGTGACGAAGAAGGGAAAGCAAAAGGTTGAGGTTTCTTTAGGACAAAATAAAATATCACAAGAATTTGATATCCAATATTTAGATGGTGTTAAAAATCCTATGGGTGTCACTGTTAACGGACGAATTCATACTTTGAATAAAGAAGAAGGTAAATTTAGCCATTTTGCATACGTGAAACCTAACAACCAATCGTTAAGTTCTGTTACTGTAACTGGTCAAGTAACATCTGGATATAAACAAGATGGTGGCAATCCGACTGTTAAAGTGTATAAATATACAGGGAAAGAAGGTTTAGCGGAAAGTGTGTTTGCTGATTTAAGCAAAAATGATCAGTATGAGGATATCACAAGCCAATTAAGTATTTCATATAATAATGGTGGCTATACTATTAATTTTGAAAGTTTGAATAATAATAAAGATTATGTAATCAAATATGAAGGAGCATATGATGCTAAGTCAGAATCTCTACAATTACAAACTCATTTATCTGCTTATAATGATTACTATTATTACCCATATTATCCAGTTCAACTAACTTGGAAAAATGGTGTTGCATTCTACTCTAACAACGCTCAAGGCGACGGTAAAGATAAACCAAATGATCCTATCATTGAGAAGAGTGAACCAATTGATTTAGACATTAAATCAGAGCCGCCAGTGGAGAAGCATGAATTGACTGGTACAATCGAAGAAAGTAACGATTCTAAGCCAATTGATTTTGAATATCATACAGCTGTTGAAGGTGCAGAAGGTCATGCTGAAGGTATTGTAGAAACTGAAGAAGATTCTATTCATGTGGATTTTGAAGAATCTACACATGAAAATTCAAAACATCACGCTGATGTTGTTGAATATGAAGAGGATACAAACCCAGGTGGTGGTCAGGTTACTACTGAGTCTAACTTAGTTGAATTTGACGAAGAGTCTACAAAAGGTATTGTAACTGGCGCAGTGAGCGATCATACAACAGTTGAAGATACGAAAGAATATACAACTGAAAGTAATCTTATCGAACTAGTGGATGAATTACCTAAAGAACATGGTCAAGCTCAAGGTCCAATCGAAGAGATTACTGAAAATTACCAGCATATTTCTCATTCTGGTTTAGGAACTGAAAATGGTCACGGGAATTATGGCGTGATTGAAGAAATTGAAGAAAATAGTCATGTTGATATTAAGAGTGAATTAGGTTATGAAGGTGGCCAAAATAGCGGTAACCAGTCATTCGAGGAAGACACAGAAGAAGACAAACCTAAATATGAACAAGGTGGCAATATCGTAGATATCGATTTCGACAGTGTGCCACAAATTCATGGTCAAAATAATGGTGATCAGTCATTCGAGGAAGACACAGAAAAAGACAAACCTAAGTATGAACAAGGTGGTAATATCATTGATATCGACTTCGATAGTGTGCCACATATTCATGGATTCAATAAGCATAATGAAATTATTGAAGAAGATACAAACAAAGATAAACCTAATTATCAATTTGGTGGACACAACAGTGTTGATTTTGAAGAAGATACACTTCCACAAGTAAGTGGTCATAATGAAGGTCAACAAACGATTGAAGAAGATACAACACCTCCAATCGTGCCACCAACGCCACCGACACCAGAAGTACCAATCGTGCCACCAACACCACCGACACCAGAAGTGCCGAGTGAGCCAGAAACACCAACACCGCCAACACCAGAGGTACCAGCTGAACCTGGTAAACCAGTACCACCCGCAAAAGAAGAACCTAAAAAGCCTTCTAAACCAGTGGAACAAGGTAAGGTAGTAACACCTGTTATTGAAATCAATGAAAAGGTTAAAGCAGTGGCACCAACTAAAAAAGCACAATCTAAGAAATCTGAACTACCTGAAACAGGTGGAGAAGAATCAACAAACAAAGGTATGTTGTTCGGCGGATTATTTAGCATTTTAGGATTAGCGTTATTACGTAGAAATAAAAAGAATCACAAAGCATAATCAATCCAAAATTGGCAGGTTTATTTCATAAATTATATGAAGTAAGCCTGTTTTTTAAAATTAAATCAAATTTCCCAAGAAATAATTACATACTCAATGACACTATGAAGGCGTTCTAATTAGTGTTAAAATGACGTTGATACATAGATTTAATACTTAGGAAAAGGAGCACATTAACTTTGAAAAAAATAAAAAAGGCAATCATTCCCGCTGCTGGTTTAGGGACTAGATTTTTACCAGCAACTAAAGCGATGCCAAAGGAAATGCTTCCTATCTTAGATAAACCCACAATACAATATATCGTTGAAGAAGCTGCAAGAGCTGGAATTGAAGATATTATTATAGTGACAGGTCGCCACAAACGCGCGATTGAAGATCATTTTGATAGTCAAAAAGAATTAGAAATGGTGTTAAAAGAAAAAGGTAAATCTGAATTACTAGAAAAAGTTCAGTATTCAACGGAACTTGCGAATATTTTTTATGTAAGGCAGAAAGAACAAAAAGGTTTAGGGCATGCGATTAGTTCTGCGCGTCAATTTATCGGCAATGAACCATTTGCGGTATTATTAGGTGACGATATTGTTGAATCTGAAGTGCCAGCAGTGAAACAGTTGATTGACGTTTATGAAGAAACTGGGCACTCAGTTATAGGTGTCCAAGAAGTTCCGGAAGCAGATACTCATCGTTATGGAATTATTGATCCATTAACTAAAAATGGACGTCAGTATGAAGTGAAAAAGTTTGTTGAAAAGCCAGCACAAGGTACGGCACCATCAAACCTAGCTATTATGGGACGTTATGTACTAACACCTGAAATTTTCGATTATTTAAAAACGCAAAAAGAAGGCGCAGGTAACGAAATTCAGTTAACAGATGCGATTGAGCGTATGAATAATGATAACCAAGTGTATGCATATGACTTCGAAGGCGAACGTTATGACGTTGGAGAAAAATTAGGCTTCGTTAAAACCACCATAGAATATGCATTGAAAGATGACAGTATGCGAGAAGAATTAACACGATTTATTAAAGAATTAGGTTTATAACATTAAAAAGCATGATACTCAATAAAATTGGAACACGAAATGGTGAACTAAATTGAATGAGCATCATGCTTAATTTATGTGTTGTGATATATAGTTATGGAGATTTGTCTTCAATAAATTTAGGTATAATTTTTAATTGTTGTTCAGAGAAATCAAAAATAGGAAAAACATCACAATTAATCACTATAAAACTTCTGATTTAATCAAATATAGAGGGTTATAAGAAATGTCAATAAAAATTCTGTATTCAAAAGAAAAGTTTTCTTCTTTTTACAAGCATAGAAGTATTAACAATGATGGTATTGATTAGACTACATTGTACTTCATTAATTTTAATTAATACTAATCGTTCATCATCAATAGAACGTTCTTTAATTAGTATTCCTTTATTATCTAATCTATTAACAGCTCTTGCAATTTGCGGATACATAAATCTACTATCAGTAAATATATCTTTTAAGTTTAAAATTTCGCTTGGTCTAGTTGATATTGTGTATAAAATGGAAAGTTCGAGATAAGTTAAATTTAATTTATATTTTAAAGAATCTTTCGAGTGCATGATGTTCATAAACAGATTGAAAAATTCCTTGTTATTTCTAGGTAACCAATTATATTTAGTGTAATTCCTTTCAATATTGAAGTTATATATAATTTTATCTAGCTCAATTAGCATACTATAAATTTTAGTCCTTTGCACTTCGTTAATTGATATTAAAATGCAACGTTCATCTGTACTGTTTCTATATTTATTTATAAATCCCTTTTTATTAAGAAATTTCACAATTTTAACAACATCTGATTGTTTATAAAAAATGTCTCCTATAATCTCCTTTAGAGGTACATCCTCATTCTTCCTATAATAAAGATATGCAATTATTAAAAATTCTTTTGTGGACAATTCGAAATTTTGTTTTAGTTCTCGACCTAGAAAAAAACATAGGACTCTACATCTAAAAGGGTGTTAACTTTTTTATATGCATGATGTTTCATCATAAATTCTCCTGACACCAATATTCTCACAACTAATTATAGTATTTAAAGTAT
>OBXL01000141.1_pt1 | contig 37438 bp, 15 predicted proteins | sample 1476591 | NCBI WGS metagenome assembly OBXL01 (sample SAMEA2580155, study PRJEB22360) | human gut metagenome | biome: human gut; feature: human-associated habitat; material: faeces | place: Denmark | collected 2008/2010 | reverse complement strand
ATATTGAGAAATTCCAGCCATTCTATAACAAGGATTATATTGTCTATCAAGCAAATAAACTGGCCAAAGGCCACAACTTGAATACTAAAGATGTGCTCTCAGTGACACCAATGAAAGACAGTAACTTTGTCACAGACCTAAGCGATGCTAACAAGATTATTGTTCACTATGCTGATGGAAGCAAAGACTACTTCAAGCTTTCAGAGAGTTCAGAAGGTTTGAGCAATGTTAAAGAGTACACTGTTGCTGATTTGGGTATCGCGTACACTCCGAACATCGTTCAAAAAGACCACTCAAGTCTTATCAATGGTATTGTTGATATTCTTAAGCCGATTGAGTTGCAGTCTGATCCGATATACCAAAAACTTGGTCGTACCGGTCCAAACAAGGTCAATGCTATCAAGAACCTCTTCTTGGAAGAAAGTTTTGAAGCTGTTAAGGCTAATTTAACTAACCTGGTGACTAAGCTGGTTCAAAATGAAGACCATCAGCTTAACCAATCACCAGCTGCCCAACAAATGATTCTTGACAAGATCGAGAAAAATAAAGCGGCCCTCTTGTTAGGTTTGACTTACTTGAATCGCTACTATGGTGTGAAGTTCGATGATGTTAATATCAAAGAAATCATGCTCTTCAAACCAGATTTCTATGGTAAAAATGTGGATGTCCTTGACCGTTTGATTGAGATTGGCTCTAAGGAAAATAATATCAGTGGTTCAAGAACATACGATGCTTTTGGTGAAGTTCTCGCCAAAAGTACCCTTTCTAGTGATCTGACCGACTTCCTTAATTACAACCGAAAACTCTTTACCACTATCGACAATATGAATGATTGGTTTATCGATGCTGCTAAGGATAAGGTCTACGTTGTTGAGAAGGCATCTCAAAATGAAGGTGTCGGTGAGCACAAGTATCGTGTTTATGATAACCTTAGTCGTGGTCTCCACCGCAAGATGATTTTGCCATTGTTGAACCTTGATAAGACAGAGATGTTCTTGATTTCTACCTATGACACCATGTCTTATGGTACGGCTAACAAGTACAATACAACCTTAGAGAAGTTGAAACCTGAGATTGATCTAGCCGCTCAACGTCAAATCAACTATCTTGATTTCTGGCAAAGATTGGCTGCGGATAATGTCAAAAACAAATTGTTCAAAGACATTGTCAATCCAGTCTGGGAAGGTTTCTATGTCTGGGGTCATGGTTGGCCAGGTTGGCCAGAGCGCTACGGCCAATTCAAGAACAGTACAGAAGTCTATGCGCCAATCCGTGAAATCTATGGACCAGTCGGTGAGTACTATGGTGATAACGGAGCTATGGCTGGTGCCTATGCTGCCATCTACGACAATCCATACGATAATCGTGCCAAGGTTACCTTCGTCATGTCTAACATGATTAGTGAGTACGGTGCTTCGGCCTTCACTCATGAAACAACTCATATCAATGACCGTATTGCCTACTTTGGAGGCTTTGGTCGTCGTGAAGGAACAGACGTTGAAGCTTATGCCCAAGGGATGTTGCAATCGCCAGCTACTCAGGGCCATCAAGGTGAATACGGGGCCTTGGGACTTAACATGGCCTTTGAAAGAGAAAATGACGGCAATCAGTGGTACAACACTAATCCAAACAAGTTGAAGTCGCGTGAAGCCATCGACCGTTACATGAAGGGCTACAATGACACCCTCATGCTTCTTGACTCCCTTGAAGGGGAAGCGGTCCTCAGCCAAGGAAATCAAGAGCTCAATAACGCATGGTTCAAAAAGGTAGATAAACAGCTACGAGGTAATAGTAAAAACCAATACGACAAGGTGCGTGCTCTAAGTGATAGCGAAAAAGCTATTAGCTTGACTTCTATTGATGACCTTGTGGATAATAACTTCATGACCAATCGTGGACCAGGAAATGGTGTTTATAAACCTGAGGATTTCTCTTCTGCCTATGTCAATGTGCCTATGATGTCTGCCATCTATGGTGGTAATACCAGTGAGGGCTCTCCAGGTGCTATGTCCTTCAAGCATAATACTTTCAGACTCTGGGGTTACTACGGCTATGAAAAAGGCTTCCTAGGTTATGCGACTAACAAGTATAAACAAGAAGCTAAAGCGGCTGGTAAGAACACCCTTGGTGATGACTTTATCATTAGCAAGATTTCTGATGGTCAATTCAACACCCTGGAAGACTTCAAGAAGGCCTACTTCAAAGAAGTGAAAGAAAAAGCGTCTCATGGTTTGACGACAGTTACTATTGATGGTACATCAGTAAGCTCTTACGATGATTTGTTGGCCATGTTTAAAGCGGCAGTAGCCAAAGATGCTGCAAGTCTTAAAACAGATAATAACGGTAATAAATCGGTGTCAACAAGCCATACGACTAAACTCAAAGAAGCTGTCTATAAGAAACTCCTACAAGAGACAGATAGTTTCACAAGTTCTATTTTCAAATAATAGATGAAAGAATCCCTTTTGGTAAATGCCAAAGGGATTTTTGAGTTTGTTCGAAAAAAGGAGTAGTAAGGAGTCTCTATGTCAGTATTGGCAAGGGGTTGAGAGAACTGTGAGTTGAGTCGTTAAAAAATTTTTCTTTTTGAAGGGAGAGTATTTTGTATTTTAATAAATATCACCAAAACAAAAAAATAAGGTTAGGGTGATGAACGTTTTTAATGAAAAATGGTTTGATATGAAAGTATTTTGAAAATTATAGAACTAACAAAACAGAGGATTGTGGTAAATAAAAGCACGAACGTTTTGAAGTTTCAAAGGACTTAGATAAAAGTTTTAAATTAATGTTTTCTAATAAAAATTAAACTTTTACACAATTATTAGTATATATTTGACAATTTAATAATTATAGTATAAAATGGAAACTGTATATAAAGTAATTTGGATATTGAGGAAATTTATTATTATGAGAGATATGTTTAATAAACGCCAACGTTTTTCATTAAGAAAATACAGCTTTGGTGTAGCCTCTGTCCTTTTGGGAGTTTCAATCTTCTCAAATGCACAGGGTGCCCAAGCTGATGAAACGGTAGCACCAACTACCGCAGGTATGGAAACAACTGCTGAGCCAGATGTAGTCGTGGAGCAATCAACACCAACGACAGCATCAGTAGCGCCAGCAACAACAGAAAACGCACCAAGCTCAGTCTCTACTGTGGCTTTGGCTAGTGAACAGCCACAATCAGCAGCTCAAGAAAGCCAAGCAACTTCAACAACTAGTCAAACAGCAGCTAGTTCAGAAGCAGCTTCTCAGGCTGCATCGCAAGCGAACTCTGAATCTGCAGCAGCGACTGCTTCATCTGTAGCGACTAGTGCACAAGCTCTTAGCTCAACAGCAGTAGCCGAAGCTCCTGTTGCTGGTCAAGTATCAGCACAAACAAGTGCAGCCGCTTCAGTTGCGACTGCAGCAGAAACTGCCAGCGCAGAGTCTACAACCAATGCTGTAAATAGCGTCCTTAAAGTAGCGACTAGTGAGTTGGCCGTGACAAGCAGTGAATTGAATGCTGCTGAAGCAAGCCTTAACTCTGAAAATCTCATCAACGCTATGGGACTTGCGGTATCAAACCGTAGCCTTCGTACAGCTGATGCAGTTGCTGTTTTGACAAATGCTGGAGCAAGCTCAACAAACCCTGACTTGACAAACCTAGGCTACAAACTTGCTTATTTGCCAGAACGTCAGCAATACTTTGTTAACATTGATTACATCAACAATCTTAGAGTTGGTCGTGATAATCGTGGGGTTATGAGACCTTATGACTACATTACAAATGGTAACTACATGGTTGTCGTAAACTATGCCAACCTTGGTATTATTGACTACGTGGATGAAGCAGGAAACAAGATTCCTGGATCTTCAACCTACCGTATCAATAACTCAACTGAAACAATCACAGCAAACGGTAAGACTTACAATAAAATCTACGATGCTGGTGTAACAGAACTTCCACCAGTACCAGCAGGATACCGCATCAAATATGCCTCTGCTGACAAATCTAAAGCTAATGCTTATGTAGATGTTTTGAAGTCAGAACGTCAATACGACTATAATAACGGTATTGCAACAATCCGCTCAGAACGTGCTTGGGACCGTAACCAAAGCCGTGTCGTTGACCTTGTTCAATTCGCTAACGGTTCACAAGGATTGGATGCTTCAATTGATGCTAATGGTGGTGGTCAATACCTAGCTCCAGGTTACCGTTACCACATTATCGTTGAAAAAGACACTAAAGATGTCACAAAAGCAACAAGTCAAACAGTAACTTACACTGGTGCTGATACGAAGACACCAGCTGCTAACACTCAAAATGACTTTAGCTTCAACGGTAAAGAAGATCCTACAACTAATACAACAACTTGGACTGAAACGACTCACACTTATGGAACAGTCAAAACTCCAGTTGTTACTGGTTACTATGCCGATAAAGCCGCAGCAGGTGGCAAGACAGTTACTCCAGATGCACCAAATGCGACAGACACAGTGATATACAAAGCCTTTGGTAAATTTATCGCTGTGGATGAAAATGGCAATCCAATTCCAGGTGTATCAACAACTGCCTACACGAACGATCCTAATGATGCGACTAAGATGATTGCCATCGACAAGACGCTTCCAAGTATTCCTGGTTACACTGTTAAGGTTGTCCCTGCATCACCATCAAATCCAGGTGAAGACACTCGTGTCGTTTACGTAGCAATCGTTAACGATGTGACTAAGGCTACTAAACAAACGGTTACCTTCCAAGGTGCAGGCGATAAAACTCCAGCTGCAGATGTGAAATCTGACTATACCTTTGCAGGTAAGGATAACCAAGCGACTGGTAAGGTGACTTGGAATGAAACTAGCCACACTTACGGTACAGTTAAGGTTCCTGTTGTTAATGGTTACTTTGCAGATAAAGCGGTAGCAGGTGGTAAGACAGTAACTCCAGATGCTCCAGAAGCAACTGACACCGTAACTTATAAGGCTTTTGGTAAATTTGTCATTGTCGATGAAAATGGTAAGCCAATTGCAGGTGTCTCTGATACTGCCTACATCAATGATCCTAACGATCCAACTAAGATGATTGCAGTTGACAAGAACTTGCCAACTATCCCAGGTTACACTGCTAAGGTAGTACCTGCAACACCAGGTGACTTGTCTAGCGATACTAAGGTTGTTTACGTTAAGAACGATCAAAAAGCAAGTGTTGTTTACCGTGATGAAACAAGTGGTTCAACCCTTGAAACTGTTGCTTTGGCTGGTAAGTCTGGTGAAGCGGTTAACTATTCAACAGCTGAACGTATCAAACACTATCAAGACCTTGGCTATGTCCTTGTAACAGATGGTTACCCAGCTGGTGCAAGCTTTGACTTGGATAGCACAGTTGACCAAGCTTGGACAGTAAGCTTCAAACGTGTAGCACTTGACTTTAATCCAGACAATGCTCACGAACCAGGAACACCAATCTATCCTAACCAACCAAACGGTCCAAAATGGCCAGCTAAGGATGCTTACCTTAAAGATGTGACATATACTGTTCACTATGCAAGCAAAGATAGCAATGCTAAATTGCCAGCAGACAGTGTTCAGAAAGCACAATGGAAACGTTCATTGACGCTTGACTCTGTAACAGGTGATATTCTTACTGCAGGTGAATGGAAGGCAGATAAGACTAAGTTTGATCTCGTGATTACACCAATGGTTAACGGTTACTTCGCAGATAAAGGTCGTGTGGCTTCTCAAGATGTCACTATGGACAGCAAGGTTGAAACGGTTACTTACACTAAATTTGGTAAGATTATTGCCGTTGACGAAAAAGGGAATCCAATCCCAGGTGTTGAAGCAGTTACTTACACAAATGATCCTAACGATCCAACTAAGGCTGCTATGACACTTGTTCCTGAAGTGAAAGGTTACAAGGCTGATAAGACTGGTGTGACACCAAGCAACCCTGGTGAAGATACAAAGGTTGTTTACAAGGTGGTTAATGCAGAACCTGCTAAACCGGCAGTTAACAAAGAAGTTGGTACTATCGTTGTTATCTACCGTGACGAGTATGGTAACCAAATCAAGATGCCACTTGTGATCACTAACTCTGTTGGTTCAGAAGTTAATGTTCATGGTGACCGTTACATCTACCGTAACGGTGTGAAATATGAATTGATCCGTCAAGAAGGTAAATCTACAGACAAGATGACAGAAGGTCAAACAGTCGTAACTTACATCTACCGTAAGGTTGAAGATGGCTCAACACCTTCAAATGGCAATGGTGGTCAATCTGGAAGCTCAACTTCTAAAGCTGTAAAAGCAACTTCAAACGGTTCTAAAGGATCTAAGGGTTCTGGATCTGGATCAGCAGCTGATGGCGCTTCAGACGGTAAAGGTTCAGATAAGAAGAAATCTGGAAATAAAGATGGTAAGAAGGCAGATGGTTCTGATAAAGCTAAAGAAGGCGATGAACAATTGCCAGTAACAGGTGAGTCAGATAATAACCTTGCAGCAATGGGTGTTGTTGTCATGGGACTCATGTCAGGACTTGCGGCTATGAATCGTCGTAAAAACCAAGACTAAGATTTCCACACCTTATCTCTCATAAAATCCAAAAATAAAATCTCTCTCGAGTGTGATTGCTCGGGAGAGATTTTTTGTTTGTGGATAAAATTCACGGAATCTCCCAAGGTTTGTGAATCTTTTAAGCAGTATTTAGCTTGATAAGGTACAATAGAGTAAGACAAAACGAATGAGGAGACTGTCATGAAGTTTTTACATACGTCAGATTGGCATGTGGGGCGAACCCTCAATGGCTGGTCTTTGTTGGAGGAGCAGGCGTGGGCCTTTCAACAGATTGTGGATTTGGCTATTAGCGAAAAAGTGGATGGGGTTATCATTGCGGGAGACCTCTATGACCGTGCGGTGCCCCCTGTGGATGCGATTAAGCTTTTTAATAAGACCTTGGCCCGCTTAGTACTGGAGGAACAGATTCCTGTCTATGCTATCAGTGGTAATCATGATGGAGCTGAACGTTTGCATTTTGGGCGTGACTTCTTTCAACCTCAGGGCCTTCATTTAAGCACACGTTTGGAGGAGGCTTTTGAGCCTATTGAGTTGGAGGATTGCCAGATTTTCCTGCTGCCTTTTATCGATCCTATTGATGCTCGTATTTACTATAAGGACGATGAGGATAAGGAAATTCAGGGGATTTGTGATGCCTTGGGCTACATTATTGAAGATATGGAAAAAGCTTTTGATCCTGAAAAAGCCCATATTTTGGTGACGCATTTTGCGGTTTCTAAGAAGGATGATAGCGATGGTCAAAGTCTACGGGAATTGATGTTGTCTGAAACTAGCAATACGGTAGGTGGCCTTACCAATGTGACCAGTGACCTTTTCAAGGCTTTCGATTATGTGGCCTTAGGGCATATCCATACGCGTTTTGCCAGTCCGACCAAGCGCGTGCAATATTCAGGCAGTCCAATCGCCTTTAATGTCAAGGAAGCCAAGCGTAAGGAAGAAAAGGGTGTCTATATTCTTGAATTGGATGCGTCTGGTGATTTGTCTCAGACCTTCCATCCTCTAGAGGTCAGACGGCCGATTGTGGTTTTACAGGCGCCTTTTGAAACCTTGATGTCACCTGAATTTTATAAGGAGCAACCTTGTCAAAAGGCCTGGTTTGCCTTTGATATTCAATTGTCCAGCCGTAAGGAATTAGAGGGCATCAATGTGCGTGCCCGTCTGGAAGAGATTTATGGGACAGACATTGTAGAAATCACTTTCAGTCGTTTGGGTGATGTCAGGGAAGAAAGCTTGACTGTTGATCAGCACTTAAAAGATTTGGAAATGCAGTCTCCACAGGAAATTGTCTCTGATTTTTACCAGACAGTGACTGGGGGCGATGTCTTGTCTGAGAGGCAAACTGCCCTTGTGGAAAGTATTTTTGAGGAGATTGGAAGGAGTGGACAATGAGACCAGTTCAGTTAGAATTGACCAATTTTGGACCTTATCGTAAGGAAGTCATCAATTTCACCCAGTTTGACCACGCTCCCCTCTTTTTGATTGGTGGGGACACGGGGGCTGGTAAGAGTACCCTCTTTGATGCCATGACGGTTGCCTTGTTTGCCACAACCAGTGGCGACCGCAATGTTGAGGAGATGCGGTCAACCTTCGCTGGTCCAGAGGACGATCTGACCAAGGTGACTTTCTACTTCCAACAGGGCAAGCATCTTTATCGCATTGAGCGAGTGCTCCAGCAGGAGAGAGCCAAGCGAGGTGGGGGTACGACTATGCAAAAGGCGACGGCTTCCCTAGTCATTGTGGATAAGATTGGTGGTCAGGAAATTGAAAAGCTTGGGGATAAGATCAAGGAAGTGAGTGACCAGATTGAGCAGATTTTGGGACTCAATGCCGAGCAGTTCAAGCAGATTATTCTCCTTCCGCAAAATGATTTTAGCCGTTTCTTGAAAGAAGATTCCAAGACTAAGACTCAAATTTTGAAGAAAATCTTTGGAACGGGTATCTTTGATCGTTTTCAAAAGAGCTTGGAAGAGCGTCTTCGTCAGAGCAATAAAGATATGGATAAGCGTCAGGCTCAGCTAGATGGCTATTTTGCCAGTCAGGTTTGGTCTGAGGAAGAATTAGCCGTCTTGGCGCAAACGCCAGCCTCTGAAAAATTGGCACGTCTTGAAGAGTTTTTGTCTCGGCGTCAAGAAAGTCTTACGGGGCAAAAAAGCATCTTGAAGGATGCCCATGAGGATTTGGCAAAACTGCAGAAGAGCTTGCAAATTGCTCAAGATGTGGCCAAAATTTTCCAAGAATTGGAGCAAGCCAAGGAGCGTTACCGTCTAGAAATTGAGGAAGGGGCTCAGGGACAAGCAGAGGCGAAATCGCATCTGGAGGAATTGCAGTTCGCCCAAGGGTTGCAGGAAACCATCAGCAGCTTGAAGCAGTATCAGAAGCAGTTGTTGCAATTAGAACAGGACTTTGAGATTGCTCAGGAGAAATTAAAGGCTAAGGAGCAGGCTTTTGAGGAAGTCAAGGCTCAAAAAGAGACGCTTGCAACTCAATCTGAGGGTTTTCTTCAAAAAGAAGGGAAACTGGGTGCGTGGAAAGAGGCTATTATCTATGCCCAGAGTCTTGTCCAAGAGCAGGAGAAAATCAAACAGTCGAGTGCTAACTACAAGAGGTTAGAAGAAACCTATCAGCAGGCTTCGAAAGAGATTGAGCTCCTTTCCCAGTCCTTGTCAGATTTGGAGGCTAATCGTCTTAGTTTAGAGAGTTTACATGAGGCTGAAAAACTCCTCCAGTCTGTGAGCTACAGTGTGGATAAGCAACTGGCTCAGGATCTTAAAGAAATAGAGGGCTTGAATCAGGAGTTGGCAAAGACCGAAAAGCGTCATCAAACCTTATCTTTAGATATTGACCAAGTTCAAGAAATCCTCAAAAAATTGGAAGAGCAGTTAAGAACGACCTTAGCGTCTCGTCGTCAACTCATGATTGCCCAGTTGCAGGCAGAATTAGAGGATGGACAGCCCTGTATGGTCTGTGGTTCCTTGGAACATCCTAAGGTCGATGGGACACAGGCTGATGAAGCGGCCTTGAAGGATCTCATGGACCAGGTGGAGGAACTTCAAGCTCAAAAAGAAAAGCAAGTCGCTACCTTGTCAAATCGCCAGGCTACCTTGAGTGAAGTTGAGACTAAGCGCCAAGATATGCTTGACCAAGTGGCTAAAGTTAAGTTAACTCTTGAAAAACACTATCAAGAACTCGAAGAGCAAGTTAAGGGACAGTTTGATTTTGATTTTTCAGAGGACTATGGAGCTGACCGTGGACAAGCCTTGTTGAGTGCTGTTGAGAAGCATTATCAAGAACTCCAAAAACGCTATGAGAAGGAAGAGGCAGACCGTGTCCATTATCAAAATGAGTTAGGACGAGCTCAGGAAAAAGCGACAGATTTGGCTAAGAGCTATCAAGAGGCCAAGGCAGCTCTCGACCAAGCTAAGGAGCGCTTAAAAGATTTGCAGGTAGCTCATCCAGAACTGGAGTCTGTAGAGGTTTATCAAGAACGGATTTCCCTTGCGAAGCAGGAGTTGGACCTCTACAATAAGCAGATTAAGGAAAATAGTGAAGCCTACAACCAACTTCATGCCGACATTCAAGGCATCAAGGGGCAACTTGAGAGCTTGACCAAGTCTAAAGAAAAGACCAGCCAAGAAACGAAGCATCTATTGGCTGAATTAAATCAAAGTCTTAAGGCTGAAGGGGCGCTCACCAATGACCTAGAACAAATCCAGCTTTGGCTGCTTGAAGTGAACAAGCAAGCTATTCCTAAGCTTCAGGCTCAATTGACAAGTTACCAAACCCTTAAACAAGAATTGCAGACCCAGATTAGTAAGGGCAAAGAGCTTCTCCAAAATCATGAAAAACCAGATTTGGCCGCTTTAACACAAGAGGTTCAAACCAGTCAGGAAAGCTATGATAAGCAACTGGCTCAGGTGTCTGTCATGGAGAAGGGACTTAAGGATGCGACGGCTACCTACCAAGCCGCCAAAACCCTTCAAGACAGTAATCAAGAGGCTTTTAAAGCTCACCAAGAACTCAGTGATTTGGTTAAGGTAGTCAAGGGAGAAAATACTGCTCTGACTGGACGTCTCAATCTTGAGGTCTATGTTATCCGTCAGTATTTCCAACAAATCTTGGACTATGCCAATGCCAACTACATCGGATTATTAACGGATAACCGCTATTCCTTTGTCTTGAGCGAGGAAGGTCGAAGGGCGCGTGATCACTTTGGCTTGGATATCAACGTCTATGATCAGTTGACAGGTAGTGAACGCTCCGTTAAATCATTGTCTGGTGGTGAAACCTTTATCGCTGCACTGGCCATTGCCCTATCCCTCTCAGAAGTTGTGCAAAATACCAGCAAGGGTGCCGTTGTTGAAGCCCTCTTCATCGACGAAGGTTTCGGTTCGCTAGATAAGGAAGCCCTCACCAAGGCTATCACGGTCCTAGAACAAATTGGTGAAAACCGAATGGTCGGAGTCATCAGCCACGTGGACGACATGAAAGAAGGCATCGCTCAACAACTAGCCATCATCAAGTCACACGATGGTAGTAGCCGTATTAAGATTGTGGATAAGGGGTAGGAAGAGTCGAGAGTCTCGGAGACCTCACTCAAAACCCTTTAACCTTTCTAAGAGATAGTTCCTCATCAGGGATATCTCTTTTTTTGAAGTCTTCTAACTGTCAGTTTTTTCTGAAAATAAAAGGAAATTAGTTTGAAAAAAACCTCTCATAAAAAAGCTAATCTATTAGAAAATTAAGTGATACTATGGTATAATTTAATATGGTTAAGTCTCGATAAAAGCAAGGAAAAAGTGTATAGAGTATGTTTTAGGTCCCTATCTCTTGCGACCTAAAAGTTGTTATTAAACTCTTAGAGTGTTTCTGGAAAGCTTATGTCGGTTTGAGACAGGAAAAGAAAAATTGTACTAGCTAGAAAAAATAAGAAATAAAAAATGACAGAAAAAATTTCCGTAATTATTCCCGTTTACAATGTAGAAAATCAACTCCAGACCTGTCTAGACAGTGTCCTGGGGCAGACCTATCAAAATCTTGAAATCATCCTCATCAATTATGGCTCAATAGATGACAGTGATGCCATTTGCCGTAGCTATGCTGCTAGGGATTCTCGCATTCTCTATTTCAAAAAGGATAATGGAGGGCTTTCAGATGCTCGCCATATTGGTATTCGTCAGGCTAAGGGAGCTTACGTCACCTACGTGGATGCTGAGGATTGGGTAGAGCCAACCTATCTAGAGGAGCTTTATAAGGCGCTTCAATCTCACAAGGCGGATATCGCAGTGGCCAATTACAGTGTATATAAGGAATCGGAAGATCTCTTTTATTTTTATATCAAGGATGAAGATTATTATGAGCAGGTTTATTCACCGGCTCAGATTATTGATGGTCTCTTTGAAGAAACCAATAACATTAACATCGCTCTGATTTCTGCAACAGGCAAACTCTACAAACGTTCTTTGTTTAATGACTTGCTTTTTCCAAAAGAGCATGCAGGGGAGGATGGCTTTTTCAACCTTAAAGCCTATCTCATGAGTGAGCGCACGGTATATCTCAACAAGGGACTTTATGTATATCGTGAGAGTCCAGAGATGCCATCAGCGACTTGGATGCAAGACTGGATGATGACCTTGGTTTATGCCATGGAAGAACGCTTGGCTATTGTTGCTAGTCATGGTTTCCCTCTGGAGAAATACATGGTCACCTACCGTCAGATGCTAGAGGCTTGCTTGAAAAATGTGGAGGAGCAAGGTCTCACGGATTCTGATGCCTACCGCTCCATTCAGGAGAAATTCCAGGTCTTGAGTTTAGCTCCTCAACGTTATGAGACTAAAAAGCGTGCTATTGTTCTGGCAGCCAACTATGCCTATGTTGACCAAGTGCTTACGACCATCAAATCCAACGTTTTCCATCATCGCAACATTCGTTTTTACTTGATTAACGATGATTTCTCTCAAGAGTGGTTTAGAGGACTAAACCGTCATTTGGCTGCCTTTGGTAGTGAAGTGATTAACTGTCGTGTGGATAGTAGTCATATCAAGCAATACAAGACTAATAGCAACTATGCAAGCTATCTTCGCTATTTTGTGGCGGACTTTGTGTCTGAGGAACGGGCCCTTTATTTGGATAGTGACATGGTGGTTACAGGTTCTCTAGAGGACCTCTTTACCCTTGATTTGCAAGGTCGACCTTTGGCTGCCGTGCGTGATTATGCTATTCAGGTTCAGGATTGCCAGGCGATGTTTGATGCTGGCTTCATGGTGATTGATACGACTTATTGGAAGCAGTACAACATGAGACGTCACTTTATTGACATGACTAGCGAATGGCATGACAAGGTCCCATTTGCAGAGCAGTCCATTCTAAACATGGTCTTCCGTAACAACTGGTTGCCCTTGTCTTTTGACAACAACTATGCGGTTACCAAGTCTAGTTTAGCTGGTTTCCATCTGCCAAATGGTCAAGACTATCCTAAGGTTGTGCATTATGCCTCACATCGTAAGCCTTGGTTACCATTGGCTTGCCAAGCTTATCGCGAGGTCTGGTGGTTCTATGCTCAAATGGATTGGTCAGAGGTTGCTGAAAATGCCACTTTATTGCCACTTTCAGAGAACATGATTTATCCTAAGGGCCGTCCGTTTACTTGTTTGGTTTACACCAACATTTCAGAAATTCCTCATTTAACGGACCTTATCTCGGCTCTTCCTAAGGTACAGTTTAAAATTGCCTCTCGACAGCATGTGGCAGATAAACTGGCCCAATTGATTACCTATCCAAATGTGACGGTTTACTCAGCCATTGCGGGCTTAAATGGGCTAGATTTGGAATTGTTGCGTACCAGTGACTTGCTTCTAGATATCAATCCAGGAAGAAAAGTAGTGGAAATTCTTGATGCCTTTAGGTTTGAAAACAAACCGATTTTAGGGTTCGAGGACCTTAAGTCAACCAAGCATAACCAACAAACCTACTCAAGAGATCGTTGGAAAGAGATGGCTGAGACCATTCGCCAAATGCGTAAGAAGAGCCTGTAATCCTTTGCTTGGATAAGTAGGCTGAAATGGCGTCTCTGTCTCGTTTCAATCGAAATAACATCAGCCTGTCTATGGGCAGGAAATAGGAGTAATAGTGAAAAAAATTAGTCAATCGATAATCACCAAACGTGTCTTATGGACCCTCTTTTTCCTCTTTATTTATTGTTTGGGAAATCAATTGGTTCTACCGTTTGTGGATTTGAAAAATGCAAATATCTTTGGGGGAGCCATAGGTTCCTTGGCTTTCTCTAGTGCCATGATGGGGGGGAACCTCAGGTCCATGTCTCTATTTTCAGTGGGCTTGTCGCCCTGGATGTCGGCCATGATTCTCTGGCAGATGTTTTCTTTCTCTAAGAAAATGGGCTTGAAAAATCTTCCCATTGAGATTCAGGACCGTAGACGCATGTATTTGGCCCTAGGGATTGCCATTGTTCAATCTTTGGCAGTATCCTTGAATTTACCTATCGTTTCAGGGGTTAATGCTAGTCTCGCTATTTTCATGAATACCATTTTATTAATTGCCGGAACCTTTTTCTTGGTTTGGCTATCAGACCTCAACTCCCTCTTTGGGATTGGGGGATCCATTGTCATCTTGATGGCAAGTATGATGGCCAACCTGCCTTATCAAATCATGGATAGCATTGAAAAATTAGGTATTGGTTGGGATGTCCTGCTTCCTCTGATTCTGTTCAGTTTGGTATTCCTCTATGTTTCAGGGGTTGTGCAGAGGGCTAGATACCGTATCTCAATCAATAAAATCAATATTCATAACCGCTTTAAACAGTATTCTTACTTGGATATTATGTTGAATCCAGCCGGAGGGATGCCTTTCATGTATGCTATGTCGCTGGTTAGTATTCCGCAGTATGTTTTTATGCTGATTCAATTTATCCATCCTGAAAGCAAGTGGACCAGTGGTGCCATCAAGGCTTTGACAGTCGGTCAACCTCTTTGGTTGGTTGTTTATCTGATCATGCTCTTCGTTTTAGGGTTAGCCTTTGCCTTCGTTAATGTCTCTGGTGAGCAAATCTCTGAGCGAATGCGCAAGTCAGGTGAGTATATCTACGGTGTTTATCCAGGCCAAGAAACTAGTGCCTATATCAACCATTTGGTGCTTAGACTTGGTTTTATCGGTGCCCTTTATATGCTCTTTATGGCAGGTGCTCCAATGCTGATTATCTTGGTCAATCCAGATTACCTACAACTGAGTATGATTCCTGGGACATTCTTGATTTTTAGCGGTATGATTTACAATGTTAACGAGGAAATGAAAGCCTTGAAGCTTAACACTTCCTACACCCCACTTTTTGAAAATGTATAAACTCTCACCCCTCGTGGGGTTGAGAGGCAGGCTGGTGATGAGTGATCGGTCTGCCCCTCAATCTCAAGTATTGTGATGAAAAGACAATGAAGGAGAACTCATGTATTATTTTATTCCAGCTTGGTATGGACAGACGGATGAATTTTGGAAGACGGTCATTGATCCTTGGTACCGTATCCGCCAAAAAATTGAATTTGATGACAGCTTGCACCAAGTTCGTATCTTTCAGGATGAGGACTTAGCCCCTCAGCTTTTGCTTTTGGCCTACCAACCACATTTGCGTTATTTCTTGCATCGTCATGATGTCTTGGAAGTTGGCTATACAGCTATTTTTGACTTGATTCAGGGTATCACTGATGAAGATATGAAAAATCTTCAGGTGACAGATTTGGAATGGCCAGAAGGGGCTACCTTTGTTCACACACCATTTGCTATCGTGGTGCAACGCCAACACAAGCGTTATGCCGAGATTGAGTTTGGCTCAGAAGGTTTTATTGGCATGATTCGCTACTATAAGGATGAGCAAATCATTCGCGAAGACATCTACGATGACCGCGGTTTTATCTCAAGTAGTCTTTATTATGAAGGTGGACAACCAAGCTATCGAAACTATCTTAATGCCAAGGGAGTCTGGCAACTCTGTCATTTCTTTGATGGCCGTGGAATTGTAGCCAACCCTCGTACGGAAGGTCGTTTTAATAAGAGTTATTACGGTAATCTTTCAGAAGTTATCTGGGAATTTTTGACTAAATTCTTGGACGAAAAGGTAGAAGCAGAGGACCATTTTGTTATTGCCTCAGATCTACGCCATAACAAGCACCTCTTTGAACATTTGCCAGCAGACAACACTAAGATTTTGACTTGGTTCGCAGAACGTAATCAGGACGATAGTATTGATACCTATGAAGTCTTTCTGCCGCAAGTGGACTTGTTGATTGCTGACCGTTACGATTACTTGGAACAGCTTCAGGTTGCCTATCCAGAAGAGGCTAAGAAACTCAAACACATGGCTTCTTTCGATACCCGTTTGGCTTTGGGAACCAGTCAACGTGTCAAAGAGTCTAAAATCTTTTATCAGGTTGACTTCGATCAGTTGGATTTAGAGGCTATTTATCAGGTCTTGGCTTTTGTGGCTAAGTATCCTAAGACACAGGTTGAATTTGGAGCATTTAATGCCAATCCAGAGCAACTTGGTAGCCTGCAAAATCAAGTGGAAAAAATGATTGAAGAACGATTGAGTCCAGATGCCTTTGAAGAGGTTGTCGAAAGTAGTGGTGCAGAAAATAAATTGGAAGAAAATAATGAAATCGTAAGCCGATTTTCTTTCCAAGACCTGCGTGACGAGACTGCCCTTATCAAGGCCCTTCAGTTTACACGCCTCATTGTCGACTTGAGCAAGGAACCTAATCGTTATACACAGATTGCTGGAATTAGTGCTGGTATTCCACAAATTAACCGTGTGGCGTCTGAGTATGTGACCCACCAAGAGAATGGTTATATCTTGAAGCACTTGTCCGATTTTGAAAAAGGGGCTTACTACTATTTGGGACAGTTGAACAACTGGAACCGTTCCCTTATCTACTCTATTGAGAAAATTAAGGAAAATACAGGAGACCGTTTGGTGCAAAAATGGGAAAATTGGTTGAAGGAGGAGCAGAATGACCAAGGATAATCGCCTGAAAATACTACAAGTTGGATCTTCTGACTGGTCAGAAAATCAGGAAATTCCTGAAAATATGAAATGGTACTATTGCAATCTTGGTCAGCTTGAGACCTTGCAAGAAAGCATCGAAGAAGACGAAATCAAGGCTTTTACAGCGGTTATTGTGGACAGTCTTGAAGGTCTTGAGGAATTGATGGCTATTAAAGAGTATTTGATTCCTCACACTATTTTCTTTGATCAAACGATTGAAGTGCCAGATGAGAGCCTCCTTCAGTTTCTGAAGGAAATTTGCGCTGTCCCAACGGATTTTTCAAATCATGGTCAGTTGCTCTTTACCCTTTCTAAAGCGCTCTTTTCAGGGCAATACGGGGATAAGATGTTTCCATTCACTACCCAAGTTAACCCAAATTTCAGTGGTGAAGTGACCTATCATGGTTATGAAAATGTCATTTTAAACGGTGACTACGGCCAAGAATTTAGTCCTGTCTTGGACTGGACCTATAATGTCAGAGCCAGCAAGGAAAATCCTATCGAGCTTTGGTTGGAATTTGAAAAAGAGGAGACTTGCGAGTGTCGTTTGATTCTCAATCTTTTGCCAGAGGGTTCGGTCGCAGGTATTTTTAAGACCTATATCGTTTCAGAAGAAGAAATGCGCAAAGGAGCCATTGTTCTTGATGAGGACAGGACCTTCCTTTTGTCAGCTAGTCTTGAAATGAAGGGCAAAGGTCAGATTACTATCGGTGGGCTCCACCAACGTTTGACCCGTTTCCAATTCGGTAAATTTGTACTTGGTGGTGGTATTCTCCACGACAGCAAGCGTCAGGAGATCAACTATTTCTTTTATCCTGGTGATTTCAAGCCACCTTTGTCTGTTTACTTCTCAGGTTTCCGTCCTGCCGAAGGTTTCGAAGGTTTCGGAATGATGAAGGCTATGGGAACTCCCTTCTTGCTCTTTTCAGATCCTCGCCTCCAGGGTGGAGCCTTCTACATGGGAACTGAGGAGCTTGAAAATAGTATCAAGGACACCATCCAACATTACTTGGACTACCTAGGTTTTGACAATAGTCAACTCATTCTCTCTGGAATGTCCATGGGAACCTTCCCATCTATGTACTATGGTGCGGACTTTGAACCTCATGCCATCATCATGTCTAAACCCCTAGCCAATGTTGGAACTATCGGTAATCGTGCCAGACTTTTGGCACCAGAGGTTTTCCCGACAGGAATTGATGTCTTGCATTTGCAGACAGGACGCTTGGATAATGAGGGTGTTGAGGCCCTTAATCAGAAGTTCTGGAATAAGTTTGAAAAAGCAGATTTTTCAAACACGACCTTTGGTCTTTCTTACATGAAAGACGAGGATATGGATCCGACGGCCTATGAGGATATTACCAAGTCCCTCTATTACTCAGGGGCTAAGATTCTCAGTAAGGGAACGTCAGGTCGACACAATGATGATTCAGCTACGGCGACAACTTGGTTTGTCAATTTTTACCGTATGATTTTAGAAAATGATTTTGGAAGGAAGGAGTAAGAATGTTCAGAAACAAGAAATCAGAAATCTTGTGGGGCTTAAACCACAAAGCCTACATGTATGGCTCAAAAATTGTTAAACGCCAAGATGGTTCTGTGCAATTTTACAATCCTTTGGTGCCATCAGGAACGGAAATCCAGTCTTGGATGGCCATCCAAAACTATCAAGCTGCTCGTACCCAGCCTGCCCTCCCACTTTTGAAAAAGGGACATAGCTACGACTTGACGGCTAATCTCGAAGCTGTACCAACAGGCTCAGTCTTTTTGAAAGTCAGCTTTTTGGACCGTTATGACAATGAAATTAAGCAGCTGATTGAAAAAAGTACCCACATGACCTTTGTTTATCCTCATGAGGCCTATACCTATCGTATTTCTCTCTTGAGTGCTGGGGTCAAAGAGCTGGATTTCTACAGCTTAAAACTGGAAGAAACAGGAGAAGAACATGTTTAAACAACTGAATCCTATTCTCCCTGTTAAGGAGATACTCAAGGAAATCAACGGCCTAGCCGATGAAATGGCTGGTCTGAGCAACCTTGAGTTGAAAAATAAAACGCAGGAATTTAAGGAGCGTTTAGCCCAAGGAGAAAGCTTGGACGACCTCCTGCCAGAAGCCTTTGCAGTTGTTCGTGAAGCAGATAAGCGCGTGCTAGGCATGTTTCCTTATGATGTTCAGGTCATGGGGGGCATTGTCATGCACCAGGGCCATATCGCTGAGATGAATACCGGTGAGGGTAAGACTTTGACGGCTACCATGCCGGTCTACCTTAATGCCTTGTCAGGTGAAGGGGCTATCCTCGTTACGACCAATGAATACTTGGCTATCCGTGACGCCGAGGAAATGGGTCAGGTTTATGAGTTCCTAGGTTTGACGATTGGTGTGCCTTGTGTAGAAGGCAGTAATGAGATGGAACCAGCTGAAAAGCGTGCCATCTATCAATCAGATATCGTTTACACGACCAATGCCAGTCTAGGTTTTGACTATTTGATTGACAACCTTGCTTCTAACCAAGACGGGAAATACATGCGTCCTTTTAACTATGCTATCGTCGATGAGGTAGACTCTGTCCTTCTTGATAGTGCCCAGACGCCCTTGATTATTTCTGGTGCGCCCCGTGTTCAGTCCAACTATTATGGAATGATGGATACGCTTATGACCACCTTGGTTGAGGGTGAAGACTACATCTTCAAAGAGGAAAAAGGTGAAGTTTGGTTGACCACTAAGGGTGCCAAGGCTGCTGAAAACTACCTCGGTATCGGCAACCTCTACGATGAGGAAAATAGTACCTTTGCCCGTCATTTGCTCTTTTCACTTCGTGCCCACTTGCTCTATAAAAAGGATAAGGACTACATCATTCGTGATGGTAAGAAAGGGCCTGAAGTGGTCCTTCTTGATAAATCGACAGGTCGTCTCTTGGAATTGACCAAGCTCCAAGGTGGACTCCACCAAGCCATTGAAGCCAAGGAATTAGTGGCCTTGTCACAAGAAACCAGAGCCATGGCTTCTATCACCTACCAAAGTCTCTTTAAAAAATTCAAGAAAATTTCAGGGATGACTGGTACTGGTAAGGTTGCGGAAAAAGAATTTCTCGATACCTATGGTATGAAGGTCATTCAAATTCCAACCAACCGTAAGAAACAACGTATCGACTATCCAGATAAGATTTATGCGACTCTGCCAGAGAAGGTCTTTGCTTCTTTAGAGTATGTTAAGCATTATCATGAAAAAGGCAATCCTATCTTGATTTTCGTTGGTTCGGTGGAAATGTCAGAGCTTTATTCTTCTTTACTTTTGCGTGAGGGGATTGCTCATAACCTCCTAAATGCCAACAATGCACCTCGAGAGGCTGAGATGATTGCTGAGTCAGGACAAATGGGTGCCGTGACGGTTGCGACGTCAATGGCTGGACGTGGAACAGATATCAAGCTAGGTAAGGGTGTGGCTGAACTCGGTGGTTTGGTCGTTATTGGTACCGAACGTATGGAAAGTCAGCGTATTGACCTGCAAATCCGTGGCCGTTCTGGACGTCAGGGTGACCCTGGTATGTCTAAATTCTTCGTCTCACTTGAAGATGATGTGATTAAAAAATACGGTCCATCTTGGGTTCACCGTACTTACAAAGAATACGCCATTAGTGATCACATCGAGCCTAAAGAATTGACAGGCCGTAAGTATCGTAAATTGGTTGAAAAAGCCCAAGAAGCCAGTGAAAGTTCTGGTCGTACTTCACGTCGTCAGACCCTTGAATTTGCAGAAAGTATGAACATCCAACGTGAGATGATCTACGCGCAACGTGATCGCCTCATCTATCACAATCAAGGTTTGGACACTGTTATCGACGAAGTTCTTGATGACTTTATCGACCAGGCTATGGCTGAGGAAGATTTCTCAAAAGCGGAAAATCTTTACCACTTTATCTTGCGTAATATCAGCTTCCGCATCAATGAAATTCCTAAGGATTTGGACCTCAACAATCGTGAGGAAGTCTTGGAACTCATCTACCAGTTTGCCTATCGTGAACTTGATGCTAAAAAGCAGGAGTTGAAAACCAAGGAACTTAACGAGTATTTCCAACGCCTATCCATGCTTAAGGCTGTGGATGACAACTGGGTGGAGCAGGTAGACTATCTGCAACAACTCCAAATGGCTATTGGTAGTCAACAACTTAGTCAAAAGAACCCGATTGTCGAATATTACCAAGAGGCTTACAAGGGCTTTGAAGCCATGAAACGTCAAATCAGAAAGGATATGGTTCGTAATCTTCTCCTTAGTCAGGTGCAGGTCACTAAAAAAGGAGATATCATCAGCCATTTCCCATAAAATAAGGAAATTATGACAGTATATAACATTAATTTAGGCATAGGTTGGGCCAGCAGTGGTGTCGAATATGCCCAGGCCTATCGTGCCAAGATTTTCAGGGAAATGGGACAAGAGGCAAAATTTGTCTTTATGGACCTCATCCTTGGAGATAATATCGAGCATATGACTAGCAAGATTGGTTTTGCAGACGACGAAATCATCTGGCTCCATAGCTATTTTACAGATGTTAAAATTGCACCATCGACTATTAGCCTAGCAGAAATCGAGGCCATCTTACCTGCCAATCCTGAGCGCAAGGAAGTTGCTGGCCGCCTCATTCGTTACCATTATCCACAAGATGATATGGTGGTGGCATGTAACCTTCGTGCGATGGACGAAGATGCTGTGGAAACCGTGAGCTACTTTGTCAATGACAAACTCTTGCGCAAGGACTTTTACTCTTACACTCGTTATTGCAGTGAGTATTCTGCGCCTAAGGACAATCAAGCCAAGGTTTACCAACGCCGTTTTTATAACGAAGACGGGTCTACAGCCTATGACATGATTGTAGGAGACAATAATCAAGATATCTATCGTTTCCCTGATCAGGTCCTCTATGGTAAGCAAGAATTTCTTCGCTATTTCTTCAAACGTCTGGCCCTAACCAAGGATGATGTGGTCATTTTGGACCGTGAAACAGGTATTGGTCAGTTGGTATTTGAAGAAGCGCAGGCTGCTCGCCTAGGCGTCGTTGTTCACGCTGAGCATTTTAGTGTCAATCAAACTGATGACAACTACATTCTCTGGAATAACTATTACGAGTACCAATTTACTAATGCGGACAAGGTTGATTTCTTTATCGTGGCGACTGATCGTCAGAAGGAAATCTTACAGGAGCAGTTCCGTCGCTACACCAACCATGATCCAAAGATTTATACCATTCCGGTGGGAAGTCTGCCTGAATTGGTTGGACAAGACAAGCCACGTAAACCATTCTCAATGATTACGGCCTCACGTTTGGCCCAGGAAAAACACATTGACTGGTTGGTTCGTGCGGTTATTGAGGTTCATAAGACCTTGCCAGATATCACTTTTGATATCTACGGTAGTGGTAGTATGGATGCCAAGTTGCGTGAGATTATTGTTGAAGCACAAGCTGGCGACTATATCCGACTCATGGGTCACGCTGACTTGACTGACATTTATAGCCAGTACGAAGTCTATCTGACAGCTTCAACTAGCGAAGGTTTTGGACTTACTCTTATGGAGGCGGTTGGCTCAGGTCTTCCGATGATTGGATTTGACGTTCCTTATGGGAATCAAACCTTTATTCAGGATGGGGCCAACGGTTATCTCCTCCCCGTCGCTGAAAATCACGTCGTGGATGTTATCACCAAGTCCTATAAGGATGCCATTGTCCGTCTCTACGAAGAAGGTAATATCGAGGCCATGCGTCAAAAATCTTATGACCTTGCCAAAGGCTTCTTGACTAGCCAAGTCAAGGCAGCTTGGAAACAGTTACTTGAGGAGGTACGCTCATGATATTCTTATGTGATTACTACAATCAAGCCAGCAAGGATTTGGCTTACTCTCTTCAGGCAGCAGGCTACGATGCCACAACAGTTGTCATCAATCCAGATGGCTTCCTCCCTCAAGGAGCTCTCTCTCCTTTCACCTACTATGTGGAAGCAGCAGAGGAAACTGGCAAACCACGCTTTTTCAATCAAGTTCCTGTGCCAGCCTTTTGGGAAATTTCAGGGAACAATCAGATGGCGCGTGTGTCTAATCTCACCGAAGAACGTGCCCGCATCACCTACCCTGAAGGTAGCAAGGCTCGTATCGTTAAAAGTGTCGAATGGTTAGACAAGTCAGGAAAGATTCGCCAAGTGGACCACTATAACAAATACGGATTCTGCTTTGCCAAAACCACTCATGATGAGAACGGTCAGGCAGTCTTTACTAGCTATCAAACCAAAGAAGGTGATGAACGTATCTTGGAAAATCATCTTACCAGTGATATTCTCTTGACTCTACCAGGACAAGCCCTTCGTCGTTTCGCCAACCGTACCGAATTTGTTAAAGCCTTCCTAGCTCAGGTCTTTGGTGATATCGATCACATTATCTTTAATAGCTTGGCAACACCTTTCGTCGTCTCATGGACTATGCAAAATAAGGGTGCCACTGATGTCCTTGTCTGGCAAGAGCCACTGGGTGATATCCTACCAGGCAATATGAATGGTATCTTAGAGGATAATTCAGCCAGAGCCAATGCCATCATCATTCCTGATAAGGTGACTTATGAAAAAGCCTTGACGCTGGTGCCTGAGGATAAAAAACATAAGGTCTTGTCACTTGGCTATGCCTATGACTTCAAAGAAAATCATGGCAAACCTCGTAATGCCTTTATTGCAACCAATTCAGACCAAATTGAGCGTTTAGAAGCCTTGGTTGAGTCACTCCCTGATGTGACCTTCCAGATTGCGGCAGTCACTGAGATGTCCCCAAGATTGCTCTCGATGATGCGTTATTCAAACGTTGTGCTCCATCCAAACGCTAGTCACAAGCAGTTGGACAAGCTCTATCAAGAGTCTGACCTCTACTTGGATATCAATCATCATAATGAATTGTACAAGGCGACGCGAACTGCCTTTGAACACCAATTATTGATTTTGGCCTTTTCAGAAACAGCTCATGGACCTGTCTATACAGCACCAGAGCATATCTACGCCAATCAGAACTATCCAGCTATGGTTGCCAAGATTAAGCAGGTTCTAAGCGACAATCAAGCCATGCAAGAGGCCATGCAAGCTCAAGAAGCTCAAGCCAATACTCTAACTGCTTCTGAGTTGGCTGACCGCTTACAATCACTTTTAGGAGGAAATCATGTCTAAAAAAGATTTATTCTACGGTGACGTTGAAGGCCGTATGGAAGAACTCAAGCAAAAGCCTATCACAAAAGAAAAAGAAACCAGAGGAGAGAAGATTAACAAGAGCTTTTCAATCATGCTCGGACTTGTTATTATCATCGGTTTGATCTTCACCCTTATTGGTTTGTTGAGGTAGTCTTATGATGTTAGTATTTATGGTTCTAGCAGTGATTCTTTCGGTTGCCCTTATCGTCCTAGTGACCATCCAACCGCGTCAAACGCAGATTTTTTCAACGGATGCCACGAGTAATATCGGTAAACCAAGTTATTGGGCTAGCCAACCGATTCGAAAAATGTTGACCTTGGCTATCAGCATAGCCCTCTTTATCCTCTTACTTATTTTTATGATTGTTTCTTATAAGTAGAGGACTTCCTACTATATAATAGAAAGAAGTATGTCATGCGCGTACATTTTACAAATTTATTTGGCCAGTCCTCACGTAGTGTGGCCTTGATTGCCCAAAATGATACCATGAAGATTGCCAGAGAGCTCGGTGCTAATGAATTAGGAATTTATTTCTATGATAGTAGCCAAGAGCCAGATGGAGAGCTTAATTCCCGCTTTGATGGGATTGTAGCAGGACTGAGCGTTGGAGATATCGTTTTCTTCCAGTCTCCATCATGGAATGGTAGTGAGTGGGATAGCCGATTACTCCGTAAATTCAAGGCTGTTAATGCTAAGACTGTTATGTTTATCCATGACATCCCACCTCTTATGTTTGATAGTAACTACTATCTCATGTCTGCTTATATTGACATGTACAATCTCTGTGATGTCGTCGTGGTGCCTTCTGAAAAGATGCGTGATCGTTTGATTGAGGAAGGGTTAACAGTTGAGAAGATTATCATCCAAAAACTTTGGGACTTACCTCACAGTCTTGACCTACACCAACCTAGTTTCCAGAAGAAGATGATTTTTGCTGGGAACCCAACTCGTTTTCCACACGTCCTAGACTGGAAACAAACCACACCTCTCCACGTCTACGCTGAGAAACAAGAAGATAAGGATTATTCCAAAGTCCACCTCGAAGGTTGGCGAAATAAACATGAGCTTTTGCTAGAGCTATCTAAAGGAGGCTTTGGTCTGGTCTGGGGTAATTCAGAAAATCCAGAGGATGAGCCTGACTACTATAAGATGAACATCTCTTATAAACTCTCGACATACTTAGCAGCTGGTTTGCCGGTCGTAGTGCCTAGCTATCTCTCAAATGCAGACTATATTAAGGAACATGGGCTTGGCTTCGTTGTTTCAAGTCTGGAAGAAGCAGACCGTTGCGTTCAAGAGTGTACCGAGGAGCAGTATGCACAGATGGTGGCTAATGCTCGCCACACTGCCTACCTCATCAGTAATGGTTACTTCACCAAGAAACTTTTCATCGATGCTATCATGGCGTTGAGTTAATAACGAAGGATTATCGAAAGGTAATCCTTTTTTGCTACAAGTCTGAGCATATATCTTGACTTTTATGAAAACCACTCAAATCATTTTCACTTTATACTTAAGGAGTTAAGAAAGACCTGTCTCTAATTAGGACTAATGTTAAAAAATCACTTGACAATCTACTTGTAAATGTAAAAAAATAGCCCTAAATAATTGATTGTAATTGTTCGACAATTTACTACAAATCGAATTGTAGAAAAATTTAAAAGTAAAAAGTGATGACTTTAAAAATGAGAAAACCTACAGGAAATAGCGTAAAAACAAGTATTTAAACCGTTTTACTTCTAAAATAAGATCAATTAGTGTTAAAAAACAGAAAATTCAGAATTGCGAAAACCTTACATTTTTTAGAGAAAATGAGACAAAAAAGAACAATTTTTAGTCAACTTGTGTTATATTATAAAATGTAATTTCCAGATTAGGAAATGACTCATATTTTTAGGAGGTAAATATGTTTTTTAGACGTAACGAGGGAGAATTCCGTGAAACAGATCGCGTGACTCGCTTCAAACTTATCAAATCGGGTAAAAACTGGCTTCGTGCTGCAACATCTAACTTTGGACTTTTCAAAGTTGTTAAAGGTGGCGCAGATACTCCATCAGTAACAGTTCAAAATGTAGAAGAAAAATCTTCACTTCTTTCAGGTACAGCTCTTCTTAAAGGGATTGCAGCAGCAGGTGCTGTGGCAGGTGGTGCAGTAGCAACTTACACTGCTCAAGCCGAAGAAACAAGTGCTCCAGCTTTGGAAAGCCAAGCAACTACACACCATGACATCATTGCTAACTCTGATTCAGTTGCCTTGAGCGCTGCTCCAGTATCTGAAACAGTAGCTTCAGAAGCTCCAGCATCAGCTAGTCAAGAGTCTACAAGCTCTTCAGTTGACGCTCAAGCAAGCACAGACGCTTCAGTTTCAGTATCACAATCTGTATCAGCAGAATTGTCACAAGCTATCTCAGAATCTGTTTCACTTAGCAAAGTGAACTCAACATCTGAAAGCCAATCCCACACTGAAAGCAACAGTGGTTCACATTCAGAATCAACTTCAGCTTCAGAATCAGCAACTTCAACAGCTGCAACTGCATCAGAAACAGCTACTCAAGAAGATGAAAAAACTATCTTGGATCAAAACGTTTCAGAAGCAGAATTGCTTGTAAATATTGCTAAAGATTATCAAGCTAAGTTGACTGACACAGTTGCTAAGACTGAAATCCAAACTGCTATCACAACAGTTCAAGAAGAAGTTGCTAAATCAACAACCTTGCTCGCTGCATCAGCAACAAACGCTGCTTACGCAGAACAACGTGAGCGCCTTGGTAACGCTGTTGACAACATGATGACTAAGATCACTGACAACGGCTTCACAGGTAACTCAGTAGTTAACGGTGTTGCTGCAGTGACAGCTCAGTTGGCACCAATCGCTACTTCAAATACACTTTCAGCAGGTGTTGACGCAACTCCAGGAATGGACGATGCTAACGGTGCGACACTTACTGATAAGTCAACTACAATTCCTGCAGGATACTCAGCTGACCCAGCTTCAGGTCGTTTGACATTTGGTATTTGGAATCTTAAGTCTTACAACGAAACATATAATACAAATTACTATGTAACTTTGTCAGTTGATAAGACAACAAGCACAAACAATCCAGATGTTTATGTTCGTTTGGTTGATAAATCAACAGGTAATGAAGTTGCGACAACAACGTTGACTTCAGCTAACTCAGGTAAAGAAGTAAACCTTGGTAATCTCTCAGGTAACAAATACTATCCTTACTTTGTTTATAATGCTTCTACAAATAATGGTACTTCAAGTAGTGGTGCTGCGACAGTCGATGTCATTATCAAGAATAATGCTGAAAAAGCGTTTGCATTGAAAACAGAACAAGTTTATGACTATTTGACACCTGCTAACCAAGGTGAATCTAAACCTAACGTTGAAATTGGTGTGCCATCAACTAAGATGAATCAAACAACTCACTATAAAGTAGTTGATACAACTTCATCGACTTATGATGCGTCACGTTCAAGTGCAGACACAACTACTCAAAGTTATAAACCAACTGGTAATGAAACTGAACTTGCTTCATATACACAGACAGGTCTCCAAGGTCAAAACTATACGGCTTCAAATCCACGTTCATTTGAAGGTTATGTCTTGTACCAACAAGCAGATGCTTCAACTACATCTGGTGAACTTGGAAGCACGGTTGGTGCTAAGTTTGCTGAGTTGAAGGGAACTCGTGCTCATTATTACGTAAAACGTATTCGTGAAGTCGTAGCTAATGATGGTTCAACAGTAACTAAAATCTATGTATTGGATCCATCTGCTGTTTCTACTTATAATGAATCAGTAATGGCAAATAACACTGATACAACAGGATATACACTTGTTTACACTACTCCAGTGATTAAATCAGGTGAGAAGTATATTCCATCTGCAACAAATATGGATACTGATAAAGTTGTTGTTAATAGTAAAAATGGTGATTATCAACTTACAGTTTCTCCATGGCACAACCCAGATAAGCCAGATGAAGGTCTTGTCTATATCACAGGTTGGTATGCGGCTGGCCACGTAGGTGAAGCGGATTACATGTATACCACTGAACCAAATGGCACATCAAACTCAACTCCTGGTGGTAATACACAAAACGCTATCGGTGGACGTACGAAGTATGCCTTGTTAGCTGATGGTAAGACAATTAAGACTGATGCATCAGGTAATCCAGTGAAGACTACTGGTGGATTTGGTAACCAATTCTCTATTCCATCAGCAAATGAAAAACCATCTGGTGATACAGTACACTACTACCGTAAGACAGATGAAAAAGGTAACGTTTACGTTCATTATAGAGATACTGAAGGTAACGAAATCAAAGCATCAGTAACAGATGAGAAAGACCAACCTATTAATAAAAACTATGACACAGTAGTAGATAATCGTCCAGACACAATTGAGTACAATGGTAAGACATATAAACGTGTTCAAGCAGGAGATTATACTGTTGGTAAGGTTGGTGAAGAAAGTAATCTAGTTAAATCTGATCTTTCTACAGTTACAGGTACAGATGATATTATTGGAACAGTAGCTAAGGAAGATAAAAATATTACTTATATTTACGAATTAGTAAAAGGTAATGTTTACGTTCACTATGTAGATACTGAAGGTAACACAATTAAAGCATCAGTAACAGATGAAAAAGATCAACCAGTAGATAAAGACTATGATACAGTAGTAGATAATCGTCCAGACACAATTGAGTACAACGGTAAGACCTATAAACGTGTTAAAGCGGGAGATTATACTGTTGGTAAGGTTGGTGCAGAAAGTAATCTAGTTAAATCTAATCTTTCTACAGTTACAGGTACAGATCCAATTACTGGTAAGGTTAAAGAAGCTGATCAAAACATTACCTATGTTTATGAGCTTCCAAAAGGTAATGTTTATGTTCACTATGTAGATGTCAATGGTAACAAAATTAAAGACGATGTCACAGATGAAAAAGATCAACCAGTAGATAAAGACTACGATACAGTAGTAGACAACCGTCCAGACACAATTGAGTACAATGGTAAGACCTATGAATTGGTACCAGCAGGTAACTATCCAGTAGGTCAAGTTGATTCACAAGGTCACTGGACAGGCGATGATGCTACAACAGGTAAAGTTATCGAAGGTGATAAGAACGTCACTTACGTCTACAAACTTAAAGAACAACCTAAAGGTAATGTTTATGTTCACTATGTAGATGTCAATGGCAATAAGATTAAAGATGATGTCACAGATGAAAAAGATCAACCAGTAGATAAAGACTACGATACAGTAGTAGACAACCGTCCAGACACAATTGAGTACAATGGTAAGACCTATGAATTGGTACCAGCAGGTAACTATCCAGTAGGTCAAGTTGATTCACAAGGTCACTGGACAGGCGATGATGCTACAACTGGTAAAGTTATCGAAGGTGATAAGAACGTCACTTACGTCTACAAACTTAAAGAAGAATCACAATCTGATTCAGCTTCAGGTTCAACATCAGGTTCAACCTCATCGACATCAGATTCAGCATCATTGAGTGCTTCAGGCTCAACATCAGGTTCAACCTCATCAACATCAGAATCTGCATCATTGAGTGGTTCTGAGTCAACATCAGGTTCAACCTCATCAACATCAGAATCTGCATCATTGAGTGGTTCTGAGTCAACATCAGGTTCAACCTCATCAACGTCAGAATCTGCATCATTGAGTGCATCACTTTCAGCATCATTGAGCAAATCTACTGTTGAATCAGCTTCAGTATCAGGAAGCCAGTCAGCGTCGTTGAGTACATCAGCGTCTACATCAGCTTCAGTGTCAGGAAGCCAATCAGCATCGTTGAGTACATCAGCATCTGAATCAGCTTCAGTATCAGGAAGCCAATCAGCATCGTTGAGTACATCAGCATCTGAATCAGCTTCAGTATCAGGAAGCCAATCAGCATCGTTGAGTACATCAGCATCTGAATCAGCTTCAGTATCAGGAAGCCAATCAGCATCGTTGAGTACATCAGCATCTGAATCAGCTTCAGTATCAGCAAGTCAATCAGCATCGTTGAGTACATCAGCATCTGAATCAGCTTCAGTATCAGCAAGTCAATCAGCATCGTTGAGTACATCAGCATCTGAATCAGCTTCAGTATCAGCAAGTCAATCAGCATCGTTGAGTACTTCAACTTCTGAATCTATCTCTGTTTCAGCTTCTATTTCAGAATCAATTTCAATCGTTACAAATAACTCTGAATCAGAATCAACTTCGTCATCTGAGTCAGCATCAGCTTCATTGAGCGATTCAGCATCTGTATCAGAATCAGCAAGTCAATCAGCATCGTTGAGTACATCAGCGTCTACATCAGCTTCAGTATCAGGAAGCCAATCAGCATCGTTGAGTACATCAGCATCTGAATCAGCTTCAGTATCAGCAAGTCAATCAGCATCGTTGAGTACATCAGCGTCTGAATCAGCTTCAGTATCAGCAAGTCAATCAGCATCGTTGAGTACATCAGCGTCTGAATCAGCTTCAGTATCAGCAAGTCAATCAGCATCGTTGAGTACATCAGCGTCTGAATCAGCTTCAGTATCAGCAAGTCAATCAGCATCGTTGAGTACATCAGCATCTGAATCAGCTTCAGTATCAGCAAGTCAATCAGCATCGTTGAGTACATCAGCATCTGCATCAGCTTCAGTATCAGCAAGCACATCAGCTTCAGTATCTGCATCAGAATCAGCAAGCTCTTCAGAATCAACTTCTGTATCTGAATCAGTATCTGCTTCTGAATCATACTCAGCATCTGCTAGCCTTTCAGAATCTACATCAACTTCAGTTTCAGAATCACTTTCAAGCTCTGAATCAACTTCAGTTTCAATTTCTCAATCAATGTCAGAAAGTGAAACTCCTAAAGTTGGTGAAGTAATCATCACTTACATCCGTGAGAATGATGGTAAAGAAATCCAAAAACCACGTCAAGATACACCAAACTCACCATATGACACTCCATATAACACAACTGAGGAAGGTGAAAAACCTAACACAATCAAGACTCCAGATGGTAAGACATACAAGATCGTACCAAAAGGTGACTACCCAGTAGGTAAAGTTGACGGTGACGGACACCTTGAATCATCTGATCCAATTAAAGGTAAAGTTGATAAACCTAAATCAACAATCACTTACGTTTATAAAGAAGTGAAGGGTAATGTTTACGTTCACTATGTTGATGTCAATGGTAACAAGATTAAAGACGATGTCACTGATGAAAAAGATCAACCAGTTGATAAAGACTATGACACAGTAGTAGACAACCGTCCAAGCACGATCGAATTCCAAGGTAAGACATACGAATTGGTACCAGCTGGTAACTACCCAGTAGGTCAAGTCGACGAACAAGGTCACTGGACAGGTGATGACGCTACAACAGGTAAAGTTATCGAAGGTGATAAGAACGTAACTTACGTCTACAAACTTAAAGAAGATCCAACGAAACCTAAAGAAGGTGACGTAATCATCACTTACGTAGACGAAAAAGGTAAAGAAATCAAGAAACCTCGTCAAGACACACCAAACTCACCATATGATACTCCATATAACACAACTGAGGAAGGTGAAAAACCTAACACAATCAAGACTCCAGACGGTAAGACATACAAGATCGTGCCGAAAGGTGACTACCCAGTAGGTAAAGTTGATGGCGATGGACACCTTGAATCATCTGACCCAACTAAAGGTAAAGTTGAAAAACCACGTTCAATTATCACTTACGTCTACAAAGAAGTGAAAGGTGACGTTTACGTTCACTATAAAGATACTGAAGGTAAGACAATCAAGACTTCAGTTGTTGATGAAAAAGATCAACCAGTTGATAAAGACTACGATACAGTAGTTGATAATCGTCCTAAGACTATCACAACAACTGATGGTAAAGTTTACGAATTGGTACCAGCAGGTAACTACACTGTAGGTAAAGTTGATGGACAAGGTCACCTTGAGTCATCAGACGCTACAACAGGTAAAGTTATCGAAGGACGTAAAGACGTTACTTACATCTACAAACTCAAAGAACAACCAGCTCAACCTAAGGGTAATGTTTACGTTCACTATGTAGATGAAAATGGTAACACTATCAAACAATCAGTAACAGATGAATTTGGTCAACCAGTAGGTAAAGATTACGATACAGTAATCGATAACCGTCCTAAGACAATTGTTACTGCTGATGGTAAAGTTTACGAATTGGTACCACAAGGTAACTACCCAGTAGGTTCTGTAGATGGTGATGGTCACTTGACTACAACTGACCGAGTAACTGGTAAAGTTATTGAAGGTGATAAGAACGTAACTTACGTTTACAAACTTGTCGATACAACTCCAGAAAAACCAGTAACACCAACTCCAGGTAAACCTGAACAACCAACTCCAGGTAAACCAGTTGATCCAGCTCCTAAAGCTCCATCTAAAGCTACTCCAGTTAAACCTGCACAAGAAATGGCACAATTGCCAAACACTGGTGAAGAGTCTAACGTAGCAGCTACAGCAGCTCTTGGATTGCTTGCAACTGCATCTGGATTGGCTCTTGCGGCAAAACGCAAAAAAACTGAGGAATAATATTCCTTCGACTTACCCCTAAAACTTATGAGTGACTAGTCCTAATAAAAACTAACTACTCTTAAGTAAGAATAAGCCGATTAGCTTCGTTCTAAAAAAGACACATTCCGATATGGGGTGTGTCTTTTTGTCGTTCTTGAAAATGAGAGAGGCTATCTTAATTGTTAGTCTAAGTCTTATTTAGCCTTAGCATTATAGAGGAGAGGATTAGTTTAGTAAGGTGAAATCTTAGATGTAGAAGAAGTAAGCTTTGAATTTTAAGATAACTTTAAGTTTTGTTTTGCAAAATATAAGATGGGTGAAAATGCCATGAAACAAGCATTTTCAGTATTTATACAGCATAAAGCGTTTGCAATCTTTTTTGAGGGAAATAATAGTTTATATTAGAACTTACAAGAATTTTATGATAAAATTTATCGGTGAGTTTTAATACATAAAACAAGAATGGAGTAGATATGTTTTTTAGAAGGAACGAAGGGGAATACCGCGAAACTGATCGCGTGACTCGTTTTAAATTGATCAAATCAGGTAAGCAATGGCTTCGTGCTGCGACATCCAACTTTGGACTTTTCAAGGTTGTTAAAGGTGGGGCAGACGCACCATCAGTTTCAGCGCAAAGTGTTGAAGAAAAAACACCGCTTCTCTCAGGGCAAGCCCTCCTTAAAGGGATTGCAGCAGCGGGTGCAGTGGCTGGAGGTGCGGTGGCAACTTATACAGCCCAAGCGGAAGAAACGACAACTCCAGCTTTGGAAAGCCAAGTAACTGCTAATCAAGATGTGGCAGTCAACTCTGAGTCAGTTGTATTGAGTGCGGCGCCAGTTTCTGAAGCTTCAGCAGTAGCATCAACAAGCCAAGAGTCTACAAGCTCTTCAGTAGATGCTCAAGCAAGTACAGAAGCATCAGTTTCAGTATCACAATCTGTCTCTCAATCTATTTCTGCTGAATTGTCACAGGCTATCTCAGAATCTGCATCACTCAGCAAGGAGTACTCAACTTCTGATAGCCAGTCAGAAACTGAAAGCACAAGTGGTTCAAACTCAGACTCAGCTTCTGATTCGGCAACTTCAACAAGCTCAGTTGCTTCAGAGACTGCAAGCCAAGAGGATGAAAAAACTGTCTTGGATCAAAACGTTTCAGAAGCAGAATTGCTCGTTAATATCGCTAAAAACTACCAAGCAAAATTAACAGACACAGCGGCTAAGGCTGAAATCCAAACGGCTATTACAACAGTTCAAGAAGAAGTTACTAAGTCAACAACATTGATCGCGGCATCAGCAACAAACGCAGCTTACGCAGAACAGCGTGAGCGTCTTGGTAATGCCGTCGATAACATGATGACTAAGCTGACAAATGCTGGTTTCAATGGAAATTCTACAGTGAATGGCACTCCAGCTATCACTTCAAACCTTAACCTTGCGACTGGTGAGACTAAGGTTTATACAGGAACTGGAACAGATACAAACTATAATGTTCCAATTTACTATACATTGAAAGTGACAAATGACGGGTCAAATCTGAATTTTGTCTACACTGTTACCTATGTTAATCCTGCAACATCAACCCTTGGAAATATTTCAAGAATGTCTCCTGGATATTCTATCTACAATACAGGGACAACAAATCAAACGATGTTTGCTTTAGGTACGGGACTTAAAGCTCCGACAACTGTAACGTCTTATATTACCAATTCAGACGGCACTCAAAGATCAACACCTTCGCCTAATCCAACACCAGTAACATCGGATAGTAGTGGCTACAGTTGGGGACAAGGTTTCCAAATGAATGGTTTTCAGGCCAAGAATAGTTATGGTTTAACATCGACTTGGACTGCTAAAATCATAGGTGATGATACTTCCTTCACCTTCTCACCTTATGCAGGTAAGACAGATAATACTAGTGTTAACTTCTTTAATGGTAGTCAGGTTATTGAGTCTGAATCTCAAGCTGATACAACAAGTGCATCTCTAAGTGCTTCTCAGAGCCTCGTAGAAAGTGCTTCGACAGTAGAGTCACAATCTGTATCAACAAGTAAGGTAGAATCTGCATCAGTTTCAGCATCTGAGTCAGAGGTTGTTTCATCTTCTCTTTCTGTATCAGAGAAAGCATCAGCATCTCTTTCAGAGAGTATCTCAGAAAGTCTTCTTGAAAGTGCCTCAACAAGTGCTTCAGTGAGCGCATCACAGTTGGAGTCAAATTCAGTCTCAGCTTCAGAGAGTGCCTCAACGTCAACATCTCAGTCTGAGTCGAACTCAACTTCAGCGTCAGTAAGTGCGTCAACTTCAGCTTCACAATCAGTCTCAAATTATGAGTCAGCCTCAACAAGTGAGTCAGTATCAGAATCACAGTCAGTATCTAACTCAGAATCAGCGTCAGAGAGTGCGTCAGTTTCTGAATCACAGTCTGCTTCAAACTCAGAATCAGCATCAGAAAGTGCGTCAGTTTCTGAATCACAATCTGAATCGAACTCAGAGTCAGCATCTGAAAGTGCATCAACATCGATTTCTCAATCAATCTCAAATTACGAGTCAGCTTCAGAGAGTGAATCAACATCAGCTTCACAATCCGAATCAAACTCAGTTTCTACTTTAGTGAGTGAATCAACATCAGCATCACAATCCGAGTCAAACTCAGTTTCTACTTCAGAAAGTGAATCAACATCAGCGTCACAATCCGAATCAAACTCAGTTTCTACTTTAGTGAGTGAATCAACGTCAGCGTCACAATCCGAGTCAAACTCAGTTTCTACTTCAGAAAGTGCATCAGTAAGCACATCACAATCCGAGTCAAACTCAGTTTCTACTTTAGTGAGTGAATCAACGTCAGCATCACAATCCGAATCAAATTCAGTTTCAACCTCAGAGAGTGAGTCAACGTCAGCGTCACAATCCGAATCAAACTCAGTTTCTACCTCTGAGAGCGAATCAACGTCGACATCACAATCCGAGTCAAACTCAGTTTCTACTTCAGAAAGTGAATCAACATCAGCGTCACAATCCGAGTCAAACTCAGTTTCAACTTCAGAAAGTGAATCAACGTCAGCATCGCAATCCGAGTCAAACTCAGTTTCAACTTCAGAGAGTGAATCAACGTCGACATCACAATCCGAGTCAAATTCAGTTTCTACCTCAGAGAGTGAGTCAACGTCAGCTTCACAATCCGAATCGAATTCAGTTTCAGCTTCAGAAAGTGAATCAACATCAGCATCACAATCCGAGTCAAACTCAGTTTCAACTTCAGAAAGTGAATCGACGTCAGCTTCACAATCCGAATCAAACTCAGTTTCAGCTTCAGAAAGTGCATCAGTTTCAGAATCACAATCAGTGTCTAATTCCGAGTCAGCATCAGAGAGTGCATCAGTTTCAGAATCACAATCAGTGTCTAATTCCGAGTCAGCATCAGAGAGTGCATCAGTTTCAGAATCACAATCAGTGTCTAATTCCGAGTCAGCATCAGAGAGTGCATCAGTTTCAGAATCACAATCAGTGTCAAACTCAGAATCAGCCTCAGAAAGTGCGTCAGTAAGTGAATCACAATCAGTGTCTAATTCCGAGTCAGCGTCAGAAAGTGCATCAGTTTCAGAATCACAGTCTGTATCAAATTCAGAATCAGCGTCAGTAAGTGAATCTATTTCAGAATCACAGTCTGTCTCAAACTCAGAATCAGCATCAGTAAGTGCATCAGTAAGCGAATCACAATCAGTGTCTAATTCTGAATCAGCCTCAGAAAGTGCTTCTGTATCAGAATCGCAATCTGTATCTAATTCAGAGTCAGCATCAGTAAGTGCATCAGTAAGCGAATCACAATCAGTGTCTAATTCTGAATCAGCCTCAGAAAGTGCTTCTGTATCAGAATCGCAATCTGTATCTAATTCAGAGTCAGCATCAGAAAGTGCGTCAGTTTCAGAATCACAGTCTGCTTCAAACTCCGAGTCAGCGTCAGAGAGTGCATCAGTTTCTGAATCACAGTCTGCTTCAAACTCAGAGTCAGCATCAACAAGTGCGTCTGTCTCAGAATCACAGTCTGTATCAAACTCAGAATCAGCCTCAGAGAGTGAGTCAACATCGACATCACAATCCGAGTCAAACTCAGTTTCAACTTCAGAAAGTGAATCAACATCAGCATCACAGTCTGTTTCAAACTCCGAATCAGCGTCAGAGAGTGCATCAGTTTCTGAATCACAGTCTGTTTCAAACTCCGAATCAGCGTCAGAAAGTGCATCAGTTTCTGAATCACAGTCTGTTTCAAACTCAGAGTCAGCATCAGAAAGTGCGTCAATTTCTGAATCACAATCTGCTTCAAATTCAGAATCAGCGTCAGTAAGTGAATCAATTTCAGAATCACAGTCTGTATCAAACTCAGAATCAGTGTCAGAGAGTGCATCAGTTTCAGAATCACAATCAGTGTCTAATTCAGAGTCAGCATCAGTAAGTGAATCAGTTTCAGAATCACAATCAGTGTCTAACTCAGAATCAGCATCAGTAAGTGCATCAGTAAGCGAGTCACAATCAGTGTCTAATTCAGAATCAGCCTCAGAAAGTGCATCAGTAAGCGAGTCACAATCAGTGTCTAATTCAGAATCCGCTTCAGAAAGTGCTTCTGTATCAGAATCGCAATCGGTGTCTAATTCAGAGTCAGCCTCAGAAAGTGCGTCAATTTCAGAATCACAATCTGCTTCAAATTCAGAATCAGCGTCAGTAAGTGAATCAATTTCAGAATCACAGTCTGTATCAAACTCAGAATCAGTGTCAGAGAGTGCATCAGTTTCAGAATCACAATCAGTGTCTAATTCAGAGTCAGCATCAGTAAGTGAATCAGTTTCAGAATCACAATCATTGTCTAACTCAGAATCAGCTTCAGAAAGTGCATCAGTTTCAGAATCACAGTCTGTCTCAAATTCAGAGTCAGCGTCAGTAAGTGAATCAATCTCAGAATCACAATCTGCTTCAACTTCAGAATCAGCGTCAGTAAGTGCTTCAATTTCAGCTAGTGAGTCAGCATCATTGAGTGAATCTCGAAGTACAAGTGCGTCAGT
>OBXL01000138.1_pt1 | contig 37625 bp, 45 predicted proteins | sample 1476591 | NCBI WGS metagenome assembly OBXL01 (sample SAMEA2580155, study PRJEB22360) | human gut metagenome | biome: human gut; feature: human-associated habitat; material: faeces | place: Denmark | collected 2008/2010 | reverse complement strand
AAGTATCTCACCCCTCAATGAGATTAAAAGTATTTAAAAATACTAATCGTTAAATATTTTAACAAAATTCCTAATATTTGTGAAAAGAAATGCTCTTATTTTCAAATTTTTTATAAGGTTCACTTAAAAATAATCATGTAAACAATAGAATGATTATAGATATCACTATTTTTATAAACGTTTCAATTAATATTTTATATTTATTTACTTTTAGAATTGTCAGTAAAAAGAAAATTATGATTTCATTTTTTTCAAAAATCGATTTTCAGAATTAATAATTCATTAGAACTTTTAAATTAGTAAGTCATTATTGAAATAAAAATGGTTGGTTATCAACTCAGTCCTTCTAAAAAATATAGCTTATAACCATCTTAACTATAGTTTAGAAGCCTATTTAACGACATTTTTTATCCTGTTGTTTTCAAGAAAAGCAAAATTTCTTTGAAAAGATAATTTCCCTCTTCGCTAAATACCTTCTAAGTCATATGACACTTAGAACTAAATCTGTTGAAAATACAAACCAAATCAGCCATCTTGCTTTAAACCATTCGGAATAAGTATGATATTCTTCACTTTTTCACTTGTTATTATTATCCAATTGATTTACCTACCTACGCAAAAAGCTCTATAATCTCTTCAATAGTTTAACCTACTAAATCGATTATAGAGCCAAAAAAAGAAGATCCTAAAGACCTTCTTTCAATTTAAGTTCTACTTAAATTATTTTACTGTGCGGGAAAATTAATCGGTTTTAAAATGCGTATATAATAGGAAGAAAACCTATTAAATAAGGATATATGCGTGTAAGGTATAGATGATAAAATGCACATAAAGTTACTAAAGTTTACACTTATTGCCCCTTATTTGCCCCCTTTTTTTCAATTACACAAAAAAGACTAGGGTTAACCTAGCTTTTTATCGTTCCCAGATTACACCATTATCAGCATAACCCACATAATGCACGCCGTCAATTGGTTTCATGCCACGACCTTCAATCAGTAAGTCGCCGTCTTTATCTCGCCAAAAATCAAGCATGTCTGCCACCTCTTCCCAAGATTGCTCTTTCAATTCGTCAGCATAAACGTCTTGGATAAGCTCTTTAATTTCTCTTTCAGTATCAGTCATGAGTGCGTCCCTTCTTTCTGCGATTAATTCCTCTAGCTCGTTCAAGTCCGACCCCGTAGCATGGTTACGGATGAAGCTACGAGCGGACGAACGTTTTGATAAGTAGTTGCGATGCTCTCTATTGTTTTTATTCCACTTCTTCGTGGCCTTTTGTTGTGCGTCTGTCATTATGCTACTCCTTTTGAGTTATCCAATGAAGTCGATTAATTCTTCAAAAGGAACTTGCTCGATGCTTTCGTAATTAGTGAAATCTTTCATGTATCCTTCCAAATCTTCGAGAACTTTTTCTTCAGTAACTTCTTCATCCCCATCGTAGAATTTTTTATACTCAGCAACAAGGTCGTTGATTTGTGATTGTGTTAGTGCCATTTTGCTTTACCTTGAGAACCTTTCGTTCTCCCTTTCCTTATCTTCATTTATATTATAGTACATATACTATATATTGTCAACAACTTTTGATAAAGAAATTTAAGTTTTTTTTGCAAAATAAAAAGCCCGACATAAAGCCGGGACAGTTCGAGAAATTTATCGAAATGATACCAAGTATTCCACTGACTATAGTATCGCTTATCTAGGAAAATCACAAATAAAAAAAGAGCTATGAGACTAACTCATGGCTCTTTGCCTATGATGGATAACTTAATTATACCAAATAAAAAAAGCCCCAGCAAATGCCAGGGCTCGACCACTACCACCATGATGTCCGAACTGTGGCCTGTCGGGAGGTGATATACTCCTTTTCGTTTTTTAGTTTGCGTGGTCTTGATTAAGCGAATGAACCGAATGATGTGATACGACGGCCATTCTCTGATTGACCGACTGCTACATAGCGACGATTTCCAGACCCACCAATGTAGCTAATCCAGATATAGCCGTCAACATCACACCAGCCATCATAGTTGATAGTTTCGCCAGCTCCATAGACTGCCACGATTTCAGCACCTAGACCGGCACCAGTTCGAACATTAAGGGCTGATACTTCAACCGTGAAGGTTCCGGTTTCCTCGTTAATAGTAATTATACCATCAAACGGGGCTGGGGTTGGTGCAGGGGGTTGTGATTGACCATCCGTCGGGAAGTAAAACCAGCCCACAATACCGTCAAAATTACGTGTATTGTAACGAGCGGGACCACCGACATATAGGCTGTCAGCGTTTCCGTCAATATTCTGCTCGATAGTTCGCATGGTGTAGCCGTCTGAATCCTCGATAACAAGACCAGTGTGCCCGTATGGGTGCCCGTAGATGTAAGTGGTATCCATGACGAATACAGCACCACGGCGTGGACGGCTGTCGAGGTTGCCTTCTTGATTATAATCAACTTCGTAGCCTACTGCTGCCGCCGAGTTTAGCAAGTCAATGGCGTTCCCCCAAAGAGCTCGACCAAAGAAGTTGATTGAGATAGAGTTAGGTAGGTCAACACACTGTGTCCCGTAAGCTCCATCTGCATCAGTACCGACACCAGCGTCAGCTAGATTTTCTGCGAATTGAATAATGTCATTATCTGTTGCCATATTAGTAGGTCTCCTTATCATTTCGTGGTTGGTGGTAGTTCAATGCTTGCTCACTATCAGCTACGCCCTTAGTTGTCGGGTCTGTAACGATTCCAAGGATTACCAAAATCACAACGAAGGTGTTAACACCCTCTTGAATGTTGCTAGGAATATGAAGTCCAAATTGTTGCAGCATCAAAAAAAATGCTGAGATAAGAGCTACTAGAGTAGCCTTGTTTTGTAAGCGAAGTTTAAAATTAATCATTGTCATTATTCTCCTTTTCTTCTTTTAGAAAAAATTTCTCTTTATCAATATTTCTCTTTACATACTTGTCGATATAAGGGATTTCAACCCCTAGAGCCGACAAGCTGGCTAAAATACTAGAGCCGTAAGCTGCTATCATAGCGAAGATGAATGTATCAACGACACTCGTCAAATTCATGAAATTAGCAAACGGATAGAATATTGCGACGAATATAATCATAGAACCGTGGCTGACTGCCCCTTTGCGGAACTTTGAACTTGAAAGCTCATGATAGGCCCAAGCTCTGGACACGCCCACAGCGATGTCCGAAAAAATAATCACCATGAGAATGGCCACCCAAGGGTGCTCATCAATACCGTGCTCGTAGAAGTCACGAACAACGTTTAAGAGCTCAAAAATTCCATCTGGTTGTTTCAACTTTTACCTCCAATCTAGAACAGGAAGTTCTTGATGATTTCATCCGCAATGGCCTTATGTCCTAAATCTCCAGGGTGACTTGCCACACCAGCATTGGTGATCGTGTAGTTGGAACCATCTGGAAGTCTCAACACCTTGCCCATTTCAGACTTGTATTTAGCGTCCTTAGAATACTGATAGATGTCAACGAATGTAACATCCAATGGCTTACAGATACGCTTGATTCTCTCCACAAAATCTGGTGAGGCGTAGTAGATACCGACCCAATAGATTAGAGCCTGGGGAGAAGCTGTTCTAATCCAGTTAACGAGGTTTGGAATATCCGTTTCAAGATTCTTGCGTTTCTCGTCGGTATTCAAGTTATCGCCAAACTGCAAAATAACAATATCTGTATCAGGACCTAGTGATTGCTTCATTTTGCTGTCAAATGTACCTCGTCGATTATTTGGATCAGATTCCCAATCCGCACCATTCCCACGCTCTACTACTGCGCTAGGATTCTTAGATAAGATGTAGTTCTTAACCAATGTGAAGTAATCTTTATCTGGTGCACTAGCGGCCATACCCATGCCCTTAAGCCATGGGTGACTTAGGATTGAGTTACCAAAGACCGCTACACGATTAGGAATATTTGAAACTGTTGATAGATTGCCATTGTTATCAACTAACAAGCGAAACTTAGTTCCGTTAGGACTGGTAATCATTGGCGTCTTCTTGAAGACTTCGAGTTCTGTAACAATAGGTTCGATTTTATCAGTTCGCTGTTTTAGGGTCTCTGCTTTCTCAACAGCAGTCTCATTTGCTACACGATAGGTAAACGGAATAGCCTGCCCTGTTTCGTACATAATCTTCCCAGAGTACCCAGCGTTGCTAGTAACGTGTTGAGCGTCTTGAATTAAGTTGCGTTCTCCCTTTGAAGCGTAGACACGATTGTCATGAGATTCAAAGAACAACTGCTCACCGAAGAAGATTTCCTTATCTTCACCACGGACATTTAATGTATTGAAACCTGCTGAGAGCTCTTTTTGAAAAATCCGCGGAGATACAATCAAATCATTCTGGTCGATGTTACCGATTGCGAAATTGTATGTTCCTGCGTCCTTAACGTAGACATCGATGGTATCAATAAAACCACGGCTCTTCTCCCACTTCTTGATAGGACTCATGTAGCCGAGATTATTAATCGTCGTTGATTGCGTCGAATCGATGCCAATGATATCCGCCCCGAACTGAACCCTAGAGGTATCTGGCATGACGAACGGCACTTTGGAAGCGATAGCACTAGAACCAAAATCAAGGTTCTCAAGATAATGAGCTTGAGCGTTTCCGCCTTGGATGACCTTCGTAGGCTTGTCTGATGTCAAACGACTAATCAGAATATAGCCGTTCTCGGCTGGGGTGAAGTCCTGGTTAACTAATACGTCTGTAGTAGAGAATGTTTTAAGCTTCTTCCCTGAAATATCGAAGAAGTGAGTAAATACCCCACGGATATTTCTCAGACCGTAAGTCACGCCAGCTTGCATGTAGATCTTGGGGTAAGTGCCCCAAGTGGAAGCGTCGTAAGTGCCGTTTCCGTTACCAGACCAAGCCTTACCTACTTTGAATGTTCGTTCATCAACCAGCTGCTTAACGATGTTGACGAAACTTAACTCTTCTGGTTTGACATTCAGCGTCAATTTAGGAATTTTAAGCGAGATATAGCCGTCAGGCAAGTTCGAGAAGTCGACGTTTGCTTTTTTCAACTCTTCCAACGAAGCATTAAACACTCTAGCCGTTTCGTCTGGCTTAGAAGATACATATAACATGCAATCTTCTGGCGGGATGTATTCTGTAGTTACCAAATCATCCGTTTCTGAGAATTTTTTAACCAGTCTGCTGCCATCACTTGAAATAGCAAACGAGAAGATACCTCGGATGTTTGATAAGTAATACTTATGTCCTTTTTTAATTGGGACTGGCATGAATCGGAGCCATCCACTAGAGGACCATGTCCCGATGGATGTATTGTTCCAAAGATAGACTGAGCCTTCAATCTTATCCCTTAGAAGTTGCTCGATTGATTCTGTGAAGTCGATGTTGTCAGCTGTCACTTCGTCAACATTGAGACCTCTAGATTGATAGACTCCACCTTCAGTCCAGCGTCTACCGCTCTCATTAAAGTAGTACCATTTCCCTGTGTTACTTGCCACCACGATGCCGTTGGCACCGGTTGGATAAGTACGCTGAATCTCTTCCAGCGAGCTTAGAACCGCCTTGGGTGCACTAGAGGAGATAGCATTAAGTTTTGATTCAATCCACTTCGTGCTCGCTTTCCCATCAAGGTTTTGGGTCATGTTGTCGAGACGCTCTGAGAGTGTATTGAAGGTGTCTCTGGATTTAACTACTTCCATGTCGGTATTTCCGCTTTTAGTGGCATCATCGTATGTAGTCTCTATTCCAAGGGCAATGGCCTCACGGACATCAGCCCCTTTTGTTTTTTTGCGAATAGCGTCAACGATGACGCTAATTTTATCGGTTTTCTCAAAGGGAGTCACATCATCATATAGATTCAAGCGTCCCTCTGCTTCAGTTTGTGGCATTAAGCACCTCCTAATTGATTTCGTAATCGCGCAATCTCAGATTCAAGCTCGCTGATACGCTGTGCACGTTCTCTCTGACTTGTGTTAAATGCCGAAAGTTTAGCATCATAGTCAGATTTAGCAAGCTTGTACTCTTCGAGAGCTCTGTTGTATGCTTCCTTATCAGATTCTGTTGCATTAGTAGCCAGTGGTTTCGGAGCTCTTGGCTCGACAGGCTTAGACTGACTAGCGGATTTAAGCGCAGATAATTGAGTATTCAACTGGTCTAGTTTCTTCTGTTTGGTAACTATCGACTGGTCTAGTTTGAGTTTCTCAATAGAGCTATCAGCTTCCTGAGTTTGCAATTGATAAGCTGATAGAGATTGAGATTGTGAGCCAATAGTTAAATCAATAGTTTGTGGATTGAGTATATCAATCTTCTTCTCTAAAATTTGCAATGTTTCAACACCGGACAGCGGTGCGTTGATAATCTTGTGCTTGTTTCCAATCCTGAACTTACTATATCGACTATCAATCAAATAGCGTTCAACCGCTGAGATTGTCCATTTAGCTAGTGCAATCTTCTGATTCCTCAAATATTGCTTGCCACGAGCCAAGAGAATGCTAGGATTGTCGATTTCTGTCCAGATGACTGATTTCCGAATGAAACCAAACTCTTTTATCAGCTCTTCGTCAGCCAGATACATCTTCCCATCATTCACGCTTCGGATGTCGAGCTGAGCCCGTGAAACATCTGGACTTTGGTTTTCCTCTTGCCCCTCATTTTGGCTTTGTAAGTCCGCACCAATCGGCACGATAATTGTAGCAAGCCCGTCAAAATCAACTTCACGGCTCGCAGATTTGATGTTTTGGCCTAATTTAATTGGGCTTTCTTTGATCGTCCCAATCTCTTTAGTCCAATCCACGTATAGTCTCGTATTGAATTCTCTTAACGTGAGATAGCCACCGATGTTATTGATGATGCGTTCCTTCACGGTATCCCAAGTTGAATCATATCCGATGTAGCGGTATGGACGGTTCGATTTCCCACGGACAGTTATATTCCGAGGAGCTATCCGCTTAAAATCCTCGATTTGAGAGTTAGCAGATTCAAGGATTATCTTAAAATACTCCTCAGCTCCATTGTTTGGCAGTTTCTGGAACCATTGAGCGGAATCATGGAAATATGACAAGAAGTCTTCGCAAACAACTTTTTGAACGAAGCCATTAGTTGACATCTCATTGGTCATTGTCAAAACTCGGCCGACAAACTCAACCTCGTTGTCTCTAAGATTAACTACTTCGATGATTGATTTAAACTGAACCATCTTCTGGTACATCGTATGGTTCAACGGGATTGCAAATTCCAGCTCGTGGATACTGTTGACAGCTTGCTTGATTTCACCAGAAACAATCTTGTTTCCAAGTGGGCTATAAGGGTCATGAATAACCTTGCGTGTAGCCGTAGTTCGATTGAGCTTGTCCCATCGTCTATCAAGGAAGCTAGGCCACCAATAGATGGCGTACCCTGCTTTCTTAGCTAAGCCAGCAGGACGCTCTGGCACTGTTACCTCTTTGCCCTCAAGATACTCTTTTGAGCCATTTGAAGTAACAACGTAGAAGTGAGATTGATATATACCACTGTCGCTATTGTGGTCAACTGTATTAATGGTACAGTACCAATCATCGCCCCACTTCAAGGCGTCGTACCAAACAAGGTCGTCTTGGCCAGAGTGCTCTGACCACGTTGGAACTTGTAACCCAGATATGCCATTGCTAGACTTTAGTCCCTTGACACGGATAGCATAGCCCGTGCTACTGACGTTGAAAATTTCAATACTATCACAAGATACTGTCATGCCATCACCTCGTTAGAGTAATGCATTGCTAGCGTTCCGTTTCCTTGAGCTTCGAAGTAGTTGATTCCGATGTCTAGTGTCAAGGTGAAGTCTCTATTTTCACCTTTCTTAAGATTATATATAGTACCATTAGCGTCTTTTAAGATGATATCTTCGCTGCAGATAATCACTGGACTGATTGATGTATCTCCAGAATTTACGAAATAGACTGGTGTCTTCTTCTTTTCATATCCCAACGCCCATTTAGTCCACGTTGAATTGTCAGTTTCGAAGTCAAATGTGTCCCAAACATCATCGAAGTAATCATCCTCATGGAATGCGAAGGGGTAGCACTTAAACACGATGGTAGCGACCAGGTTCTTTTTGATCGGGTCGTCTGCTACTTTGATGTGCTTAATCTTACCCATCCAGTAATAGCGTCTATCGTGCGTATCTATCAGTTTCCGTTGGGTTTTAGTGGTCATGCTTGACTTAATCTGTCTTTCAGCAATTTTGCGATTCTCATAAGTAGTGAATGGTAGTTTAAACTCGTATGTAATTTCTCTTGATTCAAACACACGTTCTCCCAACGCAGAGGAGAAGTCGAGTTCTCCTTGCATGTAAGGGATAGACTCAACGATCTCTTTCTCGTCAGGCGTTGGTGCCTCACGCTTTTGAAGGTACCAACCAGCGTCACGACTATTAAAATCGCCGAACTCTATATACTCTTTAATTTTAGTAATCATAATCTGTGTCGTCCTTTCAACGTTTTAATCGTATCAATAGCACTATTGAAGTTATTAACTGTACCACCAACCAATGCACCGGTATCTAATACCATATTTTGGCCTTGTGCCACTTGGTCTTTGAGTTCTCCAAGAGCGTCAATCACATCACCCAACAAACCGGCTGAGTGTGCAGCATAGGCTTCTTGACGTGCTGAAATAGTGGCGTCTGGGGTTTTATCACGCAAGACTTCCATTTTAAGCTGACTAGCCATGTTTGAAGTGGCACCGGTCAGCATTGCATTAGCTCGAACATTGAAGCCGTTGACTTGGTCACGGATATAGTCCAAGCTATTTGCAACCTCTGGGGCTGATTCGTCAATCCCTCGAGCGATACCAAGACCGATATACCAACCAACTTGGTCACGGAAGAGGTGTGAAGGTGAGTGAATTTTGGCTTTAGCTTGAGCTGCACGCTCAGCTTGTGCTACCAAGGCATTAGCTGCTGCTGTAACTGCTCCAAGAGCTGACATCAGACCAGCGGCAAGACCTTGACCCATGTAAGCACCGGCTGAGAAGAAGGCTCCATAACCTGCTCTAGCTGCGGCTGCCGCTTGGTTAACCGCTGCTTGAGTGACTGCAACTAATTGCTGTCCGCTTGCTTGCATAGCTGCTACCATTTGAGCACCACCGGCACGAATAGCCGCAACCACTTGGTTCATGCCGTTTCTGACTGCTGAGACAATCTGATTCATGAACGCTTGCGTACTAGCGACCATTTGCATACCGCTAGAACGTAGAGCCACAGTCATTTGCATAGCTCCAGACGTTACCGCTTGAACTGCTGACATCATGCCTGCGCTAACTGCCATGCCAAGAGACATCATTGTAGCTTGTAAAGTCATAGCTGCTGCCCCAACGGTAGCGAACACGCCAGCTAACATCATGACTTGAGCGCTTACCATTGCAAGCCCTGCTCCTGCCATTTGGGCCGAACTAGCAAGCATAGCAAGCTGACTAGATACCATGGTAGCCATCATGGAAACCATGCTGAAACCAGTCTGAGCGGTCATGAGCTGAGCGCCAAACATGGTCACTGCTGAACCCGCCATCATGAGCTGTGAAGTCATTTGCATCAAACTGCTTGCAAACATCATGAATTGACTGTTAAGCATCATCAATGATGTGCCAATCATGGTGAATTGAGTACCTACAAGCGTTAAGCTAGTACCTAGCATGGTTGAGCTAGTAGCCATCATGGTCATGCTCGTAGTGATCATAGTTAACTGAGTAGCTAACATAGTTAAGCTAGTAGTTAGCATAGTCATGCTTGAACTGATAGAAGTCATGCTAGCAGTAAGCGTCATTGAAACTGTACTGAACTGAGTTAGACCAGTCGCAGCAACCATCAATGCCGGTGCTAGTGTCATGATTTGCGTTCTAAAAGCAGTGATAGGGGCTACAATAGCAGTTAACCCAGCAAGCGATTGACTAGCTTGGTTTGAGAACGTGCTGAAAGCAGTCCCTGCCGTAGTCAACAATGATTGTAAGTTAGTAAATGATGATTGAATACTTGTAATCGTGCTCGAGAATGATGTCAAACCAGATACAGCACTAGATGCTGAGCTAGATACCTTGCTCATACCATTACCAAGGTTAGTCATACCAGTACCAGCTTGAGCAAGCCCCGCTGAGTTGTTACCGATAGACCCGACACCTTTAGCGACTGCCGCAAGAGATGCAGCCATGTCTCCAAGGTTAGTGTTGGTAATCTTAACCACACCATTAGCGAGTTGATTGAATCCAGACCCTGCTTTTTGAGCAGCCGTACCGATTGAGTTGAAGACATTAGCCAAGCTATTCAATACGCTACTGATTGCACTACCAGCGGATGTAATCACGCTTGAAATACCTTCAAACGCTGATTTGATACCGTTTCCGATACCTTGAGCAGCCGTACTGATAGAAGTACCAACCGACTGGACCACGCTAGCAATACCCTGCAAGGCTGCTCCGATAGCTGAACCAGTAGCACTAATAATACTTGCCACACCACTGAGGGCCGTACTAATAGCCGTACCGATACCCATTGCAGCCGTAGCAATAGCCATTCCTGCTGCTGAAACAACTGAGGCAATGCCACTAAATGCAGCACTAATCACACCACTGATAGCTGTGATAATAGGCACAATTTGAGTGATTGCCGTAACAATCGCTGAAATAATCTGACTGATGATAGGTGCGAGCGTTTGGACGACTGTAACGATGGCAGAAATCACTTGACTGATAACTGGTGCAAGAGTTTGAACGACTGTCACAATCCCTTGAATCAAGGTCATAATGACTGGCGCCGTTGCTTGAATAGCTTGGACGATCACTTGTAAGACCATTGCAATTTGTGGACCAAATTGACCGATTACCTGGGCTACTTGAACAATGCAATTCGAGATAACCGGAGCAATTGCCACGATAGCGTTAGCGATAATCTGAGTTACTGCTGTGATAGTATTTCCGATGATTTGAACAATCGGAGTGATTGCGGTAGCTACTTGACTGATCGCAGAACCAATGGCACCAACCAACCCGCTAAATGCACTGATAATAGCCGGCAATGTTCCTAGAATGGATGTCCAAGCGTTACCGAATGCCGTGATTGCTGGTGCTGCATTACCGATAGCCGTGCCAATAGCTTCAACCAATGGTGAAAGTTTAGCCAATCCCGGTGCTGCTTGTCCTACTGCCGTAACTACGGTAGCAAAAGCAGTTCCGAACGCTTCAACGATAGTTCCTGCCGCCTTGCCAATGGATTCAACAACGGTTCCGAACGCTGAACCGATAGAGCCAATGATTTGTGAAACACCACTGGCGTGGCTTGCTAATAGTGAGAACGAAGCCACAATCAATGCAATCCCTGCACCGATTCCGACTGCGGCAACGGCTACGGCAGCACCGAATGAAAGCAAGGTCGCTGGATTCAATCCTTTAAGACCTTGTAAAACGTATTTCATTCCTTGTCCGAAACCTTTGTAAGTTTCAGCAATACCTTTGAATATAGCTGTCAAGATTCCTTTGATTGCATTACCAGACGACTTGATAACATTGGATATCCCACTAAATAGCTGAGTAATCGTCGATTTAGAACGTCTCGCACTGTTAGCCGCTTCTGCTGTCCCCGCTGCTGCATCCGCTCCGAATTTCTTGAACGGATTTAGACTCTTGATGAAGTCCAAGCCTTTCAATGCAACACCTACCGCTGAAATACCAGCCTTGGCAGTCATGAAACCTGCTACCATTGCCAGTATCCCACTGGTAATGCCGTTTAAAATGCCGGGCGGAATTGCACTGATAAACCTAGATATTGCTGAAACAACTTGAGAAATCCAGCTAACTAGCGTTCCAAGAGCTGAGCCAATACCTGAAATAACTGACTGCACTTGTGAACCACCCAGCACCTCACCGAGCGACGAACCGATGGTTTTAAGGGCGTTCCAAGTATCTTGAACTGCCGCCTTGAACGATTGAAATGCCCCTGTATCAGCAAATGAGCTGATGAAGCTCCTAACCGATGTTGTGGCAATGTTTAGAGCTTGTGAAATACCATTAGCAATATCACCGAACACTGAGCCAATGCCCTGCATGAGCTTGTTCCCGTCGATTTTGCTGAATAACTGTTGGATAGAGCTTGAAATGTAAGTGAACGTTGCACCCAGATTTTGCAAAGCTCCAGTATTCGTGAAGCCTTTCCAAAGTGAAGACAAGCCACTGCCAATCTTGTCAGCAATGCCGTTGATGTCTATTCTCTCTAGTGCATCGGTAAGTCCTACGACTGCCTTGATACCGATTTGATTGAGTTTCTCAAATTGTGGCATCAACTTGTTAGCAAGAGATTCCTTCATACCGTCAATAGCTTGGTCAACGGTCTTGAACTCTGTGGCCATCTTACTGAAAGTGTCGTTATTACCCACTTTAGCAATGGCGTCAAAGAAGTCCTCTGTCTTAATCTTGCCGTCTTGTACTGCTTGGACCATTTCAGCGGTACTCATGCCCATTTCTTTCGCAATGGCGGCAATACCGGCAGGCGTTTGCTCTAGCATAAGTTTGAAGTCTTGCCACTGTACCTTTGGCTTAGCTGCCATTTGGGTCGCTTGCTGGCTCAAGGTCTTCATGGCTTGTTGAGGATTCTCTGCTGCCGCTGCAAGACCACCGAACCCCTTAACAAGCTCGGTTGTATTCTTCGTTCCAACTGCCGCTAACTGTGAGTAAGTAGAAGCCATGTCAGACGCTGAATAGATTGTTTTAGTGGCAAAGTCCTGCAACTCGCCTTTGACTTGCTGAATCTGCTCGGTAGGCATGTTAATCTGTTGCATGTTACCTTCAAAGGTCTTCCATGCTTTCGTTGAGCTATTAAGTTCACCGACCATTGATTTCATGCCGTTACCAAGAGCACTAATACCGGTCATGATAGCACCACCGATTAAATTGGCACCCAATACAGATTTAAAGACTGAACCAACCTTGCCGGCTGACCCTTTCAAGCCCTCTAACGCCCCTTTGATACGTTTAGCCCCACTTTCAGCGTCCTTTCCGTCAAATAACGCCTTGATGGTGACTGTACCATCTGCCATAGATTATCCCTCCTTTCTAAAATTCTTCTTCTTCGTATTCTTCATCCTCGATAATGTCGTTAGGAAGGGCATAATCTTTTTGAAGCTTCCGCATTTCCTCTTTGTATTCCGCCGAGTCGCCCTTTTGTGGTTTCCATTTACGAATTTTGACAACTTCCATGAACTTAGTCCCCTCTGGCAACCCAGACAGTAGAGCATTGAACTTCTTCCAGTGCAACTTACCTTGAACATCGAATAGATCAATGCCGTAAGCCTGCAAGAATGAAGCGTAGATATAATCACCGTCATATCGGATGTCATAAGGTGCTTTCTCTTTAGGTTCGTCGCTTGCCGTGGTCTTCATGGGATTGCCTGCAAGGTCATATTCAACATGATTGTCCTCGACCTCTGACAAGCTGATGTGTTCCTCGAAAACCTCGTTGAATATCTCTGCCATTTCCTCGACTGTGAAATCTTCCAAGGTCTCACCAGTCAAGATACGGATGCCAAAGTGAGGTTTAACGAACTCTGGGACATCTTCGTCTCTCCACATTTCAAAGAGTTTTAAGACATTGTTAAACGAAAGGTCCAGGGCGTACTCTTTATCATCAATAACTAACTTGTCGGTCAGTTTTCGTGATAGGTCGAGCATGATTACTCAGCCAAATACTTATCGAGGGCTGCCTTTGAGTTCTGGGCTTCAAATTCCTCTGAAATACCCTTGATAGCTTCAATGAGATAGAACATGGCGTTGATTGTTGACTGACCAGCGAAATCATAGACTTGTTTAAACGCTTCTTCATCATTGAAGACTTGATTAAAGCCATCTTCTACCAATGCTTTCAACGCTCCCAAAGCTTCTTCATCGCTTGTCTCTTGGAATGCTTGCCCTTTGGCTTGCAAATCTTCCCCAACTGCCTTCATGCGTTGAATATTGCCGTCTGACACTGGGAAATTAAGTTGGAACTCACCGAAATCTACCGGAATGACATTGCTACGTTTTTTAATTACTACCATGTTATTTTTCTCCTTCTAATACGAAAAAAGAGGGGAAGGGCTAAACCCCACCCCTCAGTTGTCTTATCTTTGTTTTTTATTTAGTTAGATTATCCAGTTACGGTTGCTGATTCAGTTTCAGACGATGCACCAGAACGAGCAGCACGTCCAGAAGTTTCAGAACCAGTGCCAGCGGCTGCTACAGCTGCGGCTGGTGTGCCACTGATGTCATGTTTTTCTGGAGTACGAGACCAGTTAACTTGGAATTTTATTGTTTCAAGCTCTGATGCTTCACCGTCTCCGACTTCGATTTCAGAAAGTCGTGCAAGACCTTCTTTGTAGTATTTGCCATTAGGAACTACTTCCTTGTACCAAACAACCAAGTCATCAGCTACGGCATCTTCTTTTTCAACGACAAAGTTTTGAGCTTTATCATCGTAATCACGGTGCCCCTCGAATGAACGACCACGAGATTTCGAAGTGATGATTTTTTCTTTAGTCCCGTCACCATCAAAGTAAGCAACATCATCATCTTCTGCATCATTCTCTGGTGCAGATTCTTTGATACCTTTAGCGATCCAAAGATACTTATCTTCCGTTGGTGGTGTGTCTGGATGTTCTGAATCGAACGGTGCGATGTAGTGTTTGCGAATCGCATTTTTAAATTTAGCCATTTAGTTAAGGCTCCTTTCTACTTCAATAGTTGCTTGCAAGTCAAGCAAGTAAATGTAATAGTCTTGGTCATTGACATCGTTAAGACTTGGTGTCTCAACTTTCAATGACAAGAATGTGTAAGAATTGTTTAGACTTGGTAATTCAAGACCGATTTTGGAAAGCTCAGTGTTGATTTTCCAAAGAGTAGCATTGACTTTTTGCTGGTCTTTAGATTTGATGGCGATTTCGTATGGCAATGACAAAATCTGTGTGCCAGCCATGTCTTCGTCTTCAACCTTTCCACCGGGTAATGCGTAAATTACCAAGTCTTCACCTTCGTTGAGGTAATCTAGTCGAGGCGTTAGTGGCAAGCCTAGACCTGCTAGGAAGTCTTGCAACACCTCTGAAAAATCGTTATTATTCACTATTTAACCCCCATTGCTCTAAGGGCCACTTGCCCCCACTGTTTACTGTGTTTAGCAGAAGCCTTCTTATCCCAACGACCACCAGTCCCCGGTTTAGGTTTGTGAGCTAGCAGCCTATCCTTATTAGCAAAGAAAAACTTACGTTGTTTCTCCGAGAAGAAGAGCTTGAGCCTGCGATTGTAAAACCTAATTCTTGCGTAAGGTGTTGACCACACCAACGTATCAACGTTAGAGTGTCCACTACCTCGTAAGTGTCCAGATTGGACTGGTGTGTACTTGTTCATATCCAAGAGCATTTGATTACTCATGGCAATTTGACCACGTCTGACCGCTTCAGGACTGCATTTCTTTTCTAACCCTTGTAAATCTACCTTGATAGTGACATCAGCACCCATTAGATCACCTCGATTTCATAACACAAGATAGTATGCTTAAACGGATGATACTGAGGGATAATTTTACGGATGATGAAGTCTCGGTGAGTATCATTTACTCGACCATTCAGCCAGCTATCATCCAACTCAATGGGTGTGTACTTCGGATAGACCATAAGGACTGAGAAATTATCCTCGTTTCGATTCTGCCCACTGCCAGTGTGAGATGTTGAACGGTCAAACCTCACATGTTTTAACATGATAGGGTCTGAATACGTTCCTTTTCCCCATTTATCTGTTTCAGCAGGCTTTTGGATAGTGACAGTATCGACTAACATGCGTTTATCTATCATAGCCCACCGCCTTGCAACCAAAACCAGCTAATGTCAGCCAATTTAGAGCGTCAAGAGATAGATTATACCGCTTGCCACTCTGAGAACTACTAGATGCGTTCTGATAGCTTACATGAGTACGTCCAACCGTCATGCTTGCCAATGATGTCTTGTCCTCGGCAGTCATTACACCACTTGAATCAAGATAGGCAATCTGATAAGCTACCGCCTTCTTGACCGCTTGTCTTCGTGGTTCGAAGTCTGTCTCAAAATCGGTGAAGTCATAGAAGTTTTTGATATACAAGTCAATAATCATGCTTGCTCTAGCTCGTAGTTTTTCAAAATCTTCCACATCTTCAAAACCAAGTTTTAGAAATTCCGTTTCGGTTAAATAGGTCATTTAACCACCTCCCTTCATCATTTAAGGAGGTCTAAGAGTTCCGCTTTGGTAAGTGATGAAATACCAGTAAAGCCACGTTGTTGAGCAATAACTCGCAAATCAGCGACGGTTTTGTCTTCGAGCGTGTTAGTTACTTCCTCAACCGTTTCAGCAGCGGGAGTAGGTTCAGTGTCGTTCAAATGACGACGCATTAACATACCCATTAGGCACCTCCGAACTTGACCACCTTAGAATCATCGTAGAGATAAACACCGTAGTATTCATCACCAGAATAAACAGTGGTTTTTTTCAAGATATCACGGTCATTTTCAATCATGACATCACGTTTCAAGTTGATCACGAATGCTCCGTATTTAGCGTCATCGTCTGTATCAGTTTGAAGTGAAGAAACTTTAACGAGGAAGCCTTTGCCTTCTTCAACTTTCTTAGTACGGACGATTTGCACACCAGCTACTTCTCCGAAAGTACCAGATACAACTACATCAGCACCAACTTCTGAACCTTTCAACCAGTTTTGACCAGCGTCTGCACGCAATTTGATAGCGTCTTTCGGATTGATAAGGGCAACATAGCGAGCGTCTTCTTCGTCTGCAAAGATTTCCAAGGCTTTGTCGATGTTAGCTACTGAAACAGGAGCTTCAGTGATGTTTTGTGTTGCTGTTTTAGCAACTTCAACGATGTCGTTATCGACTTTGTTAGCGATAGCTAAAGCAATCTGATTAGTAGCTTCACCGTAGACATTGCCATGCCCAACCAAAGCGGCCTTGTCAGTGATTTCAATAGCCTTACCAGCTTGTTTGATCTTCATTTTTGTTTCTTTAGTGCCCAATTGGTCAATTGGAATAGCTTGACCTTCAGTGATTTCAGTGGCATCACCAGAATAAGTCCACTGTGGCACTGTAAGTTCATCCCCTGGACGACCTACGAGAGTTGTTTCAACCACGGCAAGCGGTGTGAATTTGATAAGTTTAGGTAATTTAGCTGATACCATGTCAGCCATAACCTGTGGATTAATGACTTGAGCAGTCGTAGTAGTTCCTAGAACCATAGATTATTCATCCTTTCAATTGTTGGTATAGTTCTGGGTCTTTATCAAAGAGTTCTTGACGCTCATTGATACCCATGCGTTTAAAATCTTCCTTGGTGAGTCCGTTCTGACTAGCAGTCGGATTCCCACCGGCAAAGATTTTAGGCTGTGCTGCTTGTTCGTCTTGCTTAAACAGATATGGGCTTGTTTCTTTCAACCCTTTGATAACCTTATCTAGTTTAGGTTTACCAGCTTCATCAAGTTCGATTTCGTCAAAGTTGATGAATTTAGCAAGGTCATCCGAATTGTGAGCATCCACATCTTTCAAAGCTAAACGAATAGCATTTGATTTGTTAACTCGGACAAGGTTAGCCTCATTCTCTGACTTGTAAGTGTCGAATCGAGCTTGTAGGTCCGTCAATTGTTGCTTGAGTTCCTCACTTGCTCCCTCTTTAGCCTGCAAGTCCTTGAGTGCTTGGCTTTGTTGTTCGAGTTGTTGTTTAAGGCTGTCGTTTTCAGCTTGTAGTTCAGACTTAGCTTGTGCTTTAGCATGTTCAATCCCAGAACCGTACGCATTCATTAAGGAATCAATCACTGCCTTATCTTCGATACCAGCTTCAACTAACATGTCACGTTTCAAACTCATGTTTAAAACTCCTTTGTTTTACGTCCGATGGACTGAATTTGCCTAGTTTTACGACATTCGACAGGTCAAAAAGAAAAACCGCATCAAATTGATACGGTTTTATTAAGTAGTCTGTTCCTACGAGTCAAGAATTGGATCACCAGCTTTCTATAATCCATGTCTATACGTAGTATTGTTAATAATACTAGTTTACCCTTTTTAAGCGTGTTTTTTTGCCAAAATATCCCGTTGTCTAATAGCTTCACGGGTCTTAGCCAGTGGGTCATCGTGGTATTTCTCACGCTCTCTATCTCGATACAAAAACGGGTACTTATCAACATACGATTTTAAGGCTCTCTTTTGTTCTGTGAGCCTTGTTTTGTATTTAGCGGTCAATTCGTCATTGTGCATGACTTCGGCAACGTGAAGACGCTCTTTCGAGCTTCTAATAGCCCTTTCCATAGCTCTCTGTTTGCTCTGAGCATTAGCATTCTCGATGGCTTGTTCTTCAGTTAGACCTTTTAAATCATCATCAATGTCCGGCATGTAGTTGACACCGGGAATGAATGGTGTCATGGTATGTCCACAGTTTATCCCTTGGCATCCTCCGGGCTTACCATATCCGTAATCATCAAGAGCGAAGATTTTAACACCTTCTTCCGTCCTAGCTTGACCAGTGGTGACAATCTGATTTTGAAGAGGTGCACACATTTCCCTGGCTGCTGCCTTGATAGAGTAATAGAACGTATCAATACCAAGCTCTTGAGCCGGTCTCATTCGCATTTCGTTGAATGTACGTCTAGCAGTCGTTTTAATGACTGTCCTAGCGTAAGCATCAGCTCTCTGTCTGCGTCCTGCTCTGTCAGTATAGCCATAGAAACCACGCTCTTGAAACTTCATTATTGTTTCGTCTAAGGCCTTCTGAGGTGTAGCCATGCCAGTGATTACTTTGGCCACTGTAGTCTCGATAATGTCCTTATACGTTGCTTGCACACTCTTTGGTAAGGTCGTATTGATAAGGTTATGCACGTCATGAATAGCTTGATTAGAGTAGCTGATAAGGTCATTCATGACTTGATAATCGTAAGCGTTCGATTTTAACTGAGCATGAGTATCTTTATAGACTTGATAGCCTTCATTCTCGATAATGTATCGAATCTGTTTCTCAGCAATGCCAGAATATTCAGCAATGAGCTTTATGTTGTGGTCATTCAACATCCCGACATCAGCCATCTTCTCTAGTTGCCACAGATAAGGCTGTTGGTCGAGGTAGTAAGTGCCACGGTCATGCAATCTCTCAACCACATTATCGAATAGGTCGTTGCATAATTGACGGTAGATATCTGAAACGTTATCAGCCATCAACATCAACTGCTGGTCGTTTAGTTTGATACGCTTTTTCTTAGCCATAGCCTATCACTCCCCGTATATGTCGACCTCTTCACTTGTCCTAAAGCTATCAGCACTTACCATGGTTTCATCGTTGATTGCTTGGTAAATCTCTTGTGCTTGTTCCTCGGTCACGTTAAGAGTTTTCTCGATAGCCATGACCTTCGGTGCGAATCCAGACACTACCATCTTAGACCAGTAATCAAACTCAGCGTTACGATCAGTGAATACACCGTCGTCTAAATCCACGCTGATTTCATCCATCGTTGGAATTTCACCAGTATAGAGATTGTAGACTTTAGCAAGCTCAAGGATTGAGATTACAAGTTCTTTCAATGATTGCTCTACTAGAGTAGCAATAGAGTTCCGCATTTGATACGTGTCTGATTGCTCTGAAACTACCTCTGTAGCAGTCTTCATAGACTTACCATCGAAACTAAACATACCAGCAGACACACCTAGCTGCATCTCAAATAGGCTCAATCCTTTGTTGATAGCCTTGATGTAATCGTCTGAACGAATATCAGTGGTAAGGTCAGTAATACCGATACCCTTATCCATATTACCGCTATCGAATTGCTCATAGACATTATGACCTATCTCAAACTCACGTTTGACTGTGACCTTCTCGCCGTTCGTGTCGTACTCAGTCTTAATCATTTGAGTAGGCACTGCCACTCTACGCTGTCCCATTTTGACTTCCCACATAAATTCGTCATAAGTGGTGTTGATGAAGTCCATTGTAGTCTTAGCATTGTCGAAGATAGACAAGCCCAAAGGACTGTTGATGTCCTTGTTGTTCATGCCCGGAGGTTTAAGATACGTAAATAGCGGTCTTGTAAGCCCGTTGAGTGTGACAGTTTCCTCTAAATCTTCATAAAGCATCGATAGAGGTACACGTTGACCAATACGAGTTTTAGATTCAGATTCGTATAGCTCATTGCTGATTGTATAGCTATCCTTAGTCCACTCATGAAATTCAATCAGACTGTAGTATTTAGTCTTCTGCCCTTCCGCCTTGAGCGTTTTAGTCACGATTGCAGCACTAGATACATCTTGAGTGTTCGATTGTAGCGGCAGAAAGACCGGCGCTTGCACAAATGATACTCTGACACGGTCTTCATCAACGTAAGGACGCATAGCAAGTCCGCCAAGAGCTAGACACGATTCTAGGTAGCGTTCAAAGTTCTTTGCGAAGCGGTCAGTCTTCAGTGTTTCATTGATGAATGTATCAGCGGTTTCATTATCAACTTGAATCTTAGCCTGCTCATTGAATACGAGACTGGCTACCTTTTTCGATGCCGTCCGTCCGATTGGTAAGTGATTGAAGTCACGTTTTAGTTGTGTTCCGTTGCTATCTCGGTAGCTAACACGGTCAAAACTACCTGCGAAATAGCGTAGGTTATCCATGATGCGATTGTATTCCTCTGGCGAAATCGCAATCTTAGGGTGGTCGGTGATACTGTTTAGACTTTGATTAGTCATAACATAATTACTCCTTTTGAATATGTTCTTAATGGTCTGTATAATTCCCATTCTTCCTTCTCCTATGCTTTAAGACCGAGGTCTCTTGCATTATCTAATACGAAATATTTAAACTCATCGCAGCAGTGGTCGTCCTCTTTGATTACCTTAGGGTCATCCGTATGTATCGTTTTCTCATCGTAACGATACATCTTGTGTTCTTCGTAGAATATCTTGTTAGCTGGGATATCGAGATAATAGAAACGCCCCTCTGCTAATAGACTGATAACCATATCAATCATGGTCTGGTTCTTCTTCTTAGCGACTGGATGCCATCTCTCACCAAAATCTTTGAAGTATTGGTTACGAAGGGCACCTTCAGCACTATCAATGGTCATGCGTAGTTTAGGCACTCGATATTGTTTGAGTACCTTGTCGATGAAGTTGCTGATCATAACCGTTAATTCGCTCGGCGCCTTCTTGACAACTTGACCGGCAGGGCTGTAATAGAATGTATCTAACAGAATCACATTGTCTTTAGCAGTCAGTCCGTAAGCACCGCAAGCCGTAGCTGATTGTTGGTGCCCAGTATCGAGTGCGAAAGATATCCCGATAAGTCTATCGTCTGTTGGCAAGCTGTCGATAGCGTGAAACGTACTCATGTTATACACTTGATTGCCAAGGCCCACCGCTTCACCGAGATATAAGTAGCGGTAGTAGTCGTAATCATTCTGCTTGATACGTTCGATATCTTCTAGCATTTGCTCGGTCACAAAGCCCAGCTCATCATCAAGATAGGTGCTTGAGTGAGCTAGATAGTTATCATTAGTTTTGATTTCCTCAAACCACTCGTTTATCCAACTATATGGGTTTCTAGGTGGGTTATAAGACCAGAAAAATTGCACAAACGGGGCTCTCTCATGTTTCTGTCGCATAAAAGTAACGTTAGACTGGTCGAAGTCTTCAGCGTCGTTAAACTCAGCCGCTTCCTCGTACCACACTGCGATAATGTTCCCGATGTCATTTGATTTCAGCTTTTGGAAGTCGTCTTGGCCGTAGAAATAGAAGGTAGAACCAGTACGCTTATGAACTATCTTAAACGGGCTTACAGTAGCTCTAAACTGGTTATCCAGACCAAATAGACTAATGGCCCATTGAACCTTGTTAAACACACTGTCACGGATTGTATTAGCTACCTTACGAATGACTACCACGTTAGCTTTTTCGCCTTGCATAATGTACTTAATCATCATATAGACAAGTTTCAGCACGATAACCGAGGATTTGAATGAGTTCCGTCCACCTTTTAAGACGTTGTAAGGTTTTTGAGACTGCCACACTACCTTGAAGTTAGGGTTTACGTTCTTCTGAATGTTAATCGTCGTCATTAGGGATATCCTCCCAAGCGTTGATGATATTAACGTTCATAGTTCCCTCGACACCACTGTCTAATTGTTCTTTGAGTTTCTTAATTTCAAGTTCTAATTTCTCGGATTGTTTTGCAGTCGGGTAGCGTTTCATGATCTCACTACCAGCTTTAATGACCTCGGCGATAGACGGAGGTTTTTTCGTTTTAACAAACTGACCAGTCATAGTGTTGAGCTCGATGACTTCTTCCATGAGCTCCTGCCGCAAAATCGAAGTGAAAACTTGCATAACTTCGTCTTGTTTTGCAATTTTCTTCTTCTCAAGTTCTTTCATGCGTTCTTCAATATAAGCTTTGATACCAACATTTGCCAACAATTCGTGGCTTCTTTTCTTAGCGTATTTTTCGGAATAGCCTGCTTTTATCGCTGCGGTTTGAGCCACGCCAGAAATAATATATTCGTCTGCAAATTTTTTCTGTCTTTCGTTCATTAATCCTCCTTCCTATGCACGAAAAAAAGCAAACAGACCTAAGTCCATTTGCTTGCTAGCTTATATTATCGCATATTTCCTGCCTATTTTTTTGCCAATGCACACTTCCAGAGATAATCTCTATACCCCTCGAACCATAGATTGACCAATCGATAAGCGTTTCGTTCACTGATATAATACTCCAGTGCCATCGCTTGAATGTTAGCACGTCTAAATACATAGACTTCCTTGATGATTTTTAGTACGATTTCATCAGAAGTGCTGATATATTCTTCAGTGCATTTTAACCAATGACGGTATTTCATCAGTTCACTATCAGTTTCTTTTCGAAGTACGATAACTTCACTATTTTCCTTGTCTGGATTTTCCAGCTCTTGCTCACGTTTCTTAATTTTCTCGTTGAGCAGCGTGTTCCCATTAATCCCTCTGTTGAAGTATAGCGTTAGGATATTGATATACTCCTTGAAATCTACATTTAGCCGTCTACTATATTTTTTAGTTTCCATACAAGAGGCCTTTCATGTTATAATAGTATTAAGAAATTCGTAGAAGTCCTGGGCATTAGTCTGGGTCTTTTTTTGTTTACAAGAATAAAGAAGGATTAAGCTATCACCTCCAATACGTTAGATTTAGTCTTGCCACCAGTAATGCAAGGCTAGGATGAAAAAGAAATAAAAAGGATTCCTCGATTCTAATGTTTTATTTACTGGTTTTTCGTGTCGAGGTCTGTCAGCTCGACGGTGTTGAAAAAGTGTTAAAAAGTGTCCTAGCCACTAAGTAAATTAGTGTTTGACAGACTAATAGCCAGTGACGGATTCGAACTGTCTATACCATTCTGGCTACAAACCCATTGCCAATGCCGTGTATAGAGCACGCTTAACGCTGGGTTTCTTGCGACCTAACTCGCCCTTGGTTCTATATTCGAGAACAATACGATCAACTTCATCATCTAGTTTTTCAGGCCAATTGTAATTATTTAAGACATACTTGGCAATCTTGCTGAATAAGTCTCTGGAAAATAGCCCTTCCATTTGAATGACCTTGAGTGGTGTTAGAACAATACACTCGATATAGCATTGATTGATAGAATCTTTGATTCTGTTAGCCTCTTTCTTATCGCATCCCTTAACTTCCATAATGTGTTTAGCCATACTGTTCTTATAATTCGCTCGAAGGTCTTCCACTTCCTCTTGAAACCGTTTAAACAGTCCCTCTGGCAGTCCTGCGTTGGTTTTCTCCAACACTGGGCGCGTGGTTTTGCCTCTTGTATAGTGCGTAGACAGATAGTCTTGAAGGCCGTCGAATAGTTCATCAGAAATGATGCCTTCTAACCTGTCGACTGTCGCTGGCGATATCCTCGCACGCTCAACGACTGCGCTGTTAAATGCTTGGTAAATGATGCGAGCTTGCAGTTCGTCGCATTGCTTCACATCTTGGAAGAACTGCTTATAAGAGCCTTTCTTGTGTGTTTTTCTAAGTTCCGCATGTTCACTGACTAACCGTTGATATAATTCTGGTGTCAGTCCGGAATATTTGTAGGTTTTGCTCATGAGCCACGTCCTCTCAAATAGCTCGGAATATCATCCCCAACGTTAACACTGTCATATTGCTCCTTGCTTACAAGGAATTTCCCGTAAGCCCCACAATCGAGCGTGTAGAGCTTGCCTACCATTGATTTGCCGGTTACCTTGCCATGCAATTCCACGGCATTGTCAGCTTTATGGATAACCACTGTCTCGATAGGTCTATTAACCACTCGTAGAACAGTAGTTACGTTAATTGCTAGCGACACCATAAGTAACACGGTAGCAATAGCTAGGTCATTATAAATCGTCTTCTTTAACAAACGTCCCATTTACCATCTTTCCCTTTCTGTTCTTGATTTCCTCGTATGCAATGCTTAGACACTCAGTTACATCGAGGTCTAATTGATGTGCTAGCACGATAATCGTTACTAGCGTGTCTCCGATTGCGTCCTTGAGAGCTGCTTGCGGCTCCGTGAATTTAGTCGGTTTCAAGAGTACATCTCGAATTTCTCCGACCTCTTCCGTAACACGCATCCACTGGATGTTTGGGTCAGCTTGTTTTAAATTGCGTTCGTCTGCCCAATGGTTGATTTTATTGATTAGTTCAGCGATACCGTCCTTTGCTGGTGTATCAAGTCCTAACAGATAATCAACGCTAACACCTAAGTATTCAGCTAGGCGTTTTGCTGATTCGACACTGAAGTTGTACTCTCCGCCCTCGACGCGTCGTATTGTTTTACTGGAAACCCTCGCCACGACTGCTAACTCCTCTTGAGTTAACTTTTTCTGTTTCCGTAACTGTTTAAGTCTGTTCATCTTCCACCTCTTCCATCTCCACTGTATACATCCTAGAGTTGCGATATTTAACACCTCTCAGACGATGTAGCTCGTTGATAGCGTCGTTCTTGTTGCTAAAAATATGCTCACTGTCTGGCATATTGTCGTAGTACACGATTACTTTATATCGCATAATTCCATCATTCCTTTCAATAATTCTCCATCCGGTAACTGCTCAAGCGTTAGAATGCGGTTGAGTTTCTTGTTCCCAATACCTAGCTTAGTAGCCACCGCACCTTTCTTTTGATGCGTGGTATAGAACCAGTGACTGAAAACTTCCACACGCTCTAATACTATTGCCGGTTCGTATGGCCGTGGTGCATATTTAACACCAGCCATACGATCAGTCCATCGTTTTACCATTAGTTGTCCCCTGAGACCTCCCTAGCCTTCTCATCCAGGAAATCCCAGATAATATGAAATTGATTTTTGACTAAGGTATCGTTATTATATTTTTCACAGACCTTGTCGATAGATACCACTACCCAATTCCAATATGCAGGAGTATTAAAGCCGACCTGCTGCATCATTTGGTTGTTTTCTCTCATCCAATTCGGAACTTCAGTCTCGAAGAAATTGATATAATTCATAGCTCTTCCACCTTGACATATATTCCAACAGTGTCTGACCAAAACTTCTCAGCAATCTCACTAGCGACTTGAGCGTCGTCTTCCCAATACTCAAGATCAGTCATGCAATCCTTCAGAAGTTTTTGCAGATTGTCTGTATCTGGTTTAGTGGTTTTGTACTGGCCATGAGCCGCTTTTTTGATTTTAGGAAATAGCCATTTCACTGTCAGTCGTATAGGCCCTTCAAATTTTTCGTTTGGGGAATACGGAGCAAGCAGGGTTGAAAATAAGTCTCTAGCTTCTTTCAACTTTTGAGGCTCATAGAATTTTGGCTTACCATTCACCACAGCGACTTGTTTCTGTTGGTGTGTCGTAGTTGGAATTTTTTTCATTGGCAAGAAAAATTCAATCATCGTAATCCATACCCTTCCACTGACCAGTTTCTGAATTGTAGACAATGTAACCAGCTGATCCCAATTGTCTCCAAAGCCACTGAATTAAGTCGGGCTGATTTTTTATCCAAGCATAGACTTGACTTTTATCGTTATCAAATTCTTCCCCGGGTAAGGTGTGATAGAGCGGCGGCATAGTCTTTGCAACTAATAATTTTTCAGAACGTCGTTTTTGTTTTTTGTTTTTACTTCCGGCAGTACGTCCCATTTTTATTTTTTCCTTTCTTTTTTCACGCGCCTAAGTTCAGAGTAAAGGACAGGGTTACAGGGTTACATGGGGGAGTCTTGGGACCCCCATGTTCCTGTACCTGTTCTTCTGAACTCTCAGGGACATTTCCCAATTATCTACACTACCGAGTAGTTAGATAATCTGTCCCTGGTTTTGTCCCTGAGTTCTCGGGTTTGTCCCTAGAGCCTATGAACCGCGTGGTTGTGGGATTTCTCAGGGACATTCTCGGGTTTGTCCTTGTCCCTAGAGACACCTCAGGGACACAGGGACATTCTCGGGTTTGTCCCTGAGGGACAGGGACATTCCCGAAGTTGTCCCTCGGGTTTGTCCCTCGGGTTTGTCCTTGTCCCTGAAATGTCCCTGGCTATTTTTTAGGTAAAATTTGGTTGTTTTTCACCTCAAAATCGCCATTATTTTTCACCCATCTTCTGACGGTTTTTTCGCTGACTGGCTTATCTTCTGTTGAGAAATATTCCACTACATCGTTCAATTCGACTGGAGTGATTCCGTCAAATAATACTTGCATAGCTGTTGTGAATCTTTCGTCAGCAGTTTTCTTTTTCGATTCATTCCCCTTCTTACTGTCGAGATTCTTTTTCCAACCTGGTACTGCATCTTCCAATTGAATATCAGCTAACACTCCAGTAGTGTCTACTTCATGGACTGGATAGCTAAACCACATATTTCGAGGTAGGAATTTAGCGAATTCACGAAGCGTTCCTTCAACTCGCCAAGCGCTAGCAATCTCAATACTATGCACAGTGTCTTTTACCTCTTTTAGATAAGGCTCTCGTTTCATAATGTCTGGAATACCTTTATCAAAATGTTGTTGCATTTGGTATCGACTTTCCAGATCATCGAGACTGACATAGTGTTGGTAGTAGTCATTTGCTTGTTCTTGCAAAGCTCGTTGATAGATTTTAGCTGTCGCTTTTTCGATTCTTGCATTGATAATATCTTCATTAAGGTCTAATTCGACCAAATCAACCAGAGCGTCTGGGTCACGAGCGAACACTCCTGAGCCGCTAGCTCGGTCCATTGATTTCTTACCACCTTGAGAGCCTTTTGAGTGGTGGTGACAATAGATTACGGCACAACCTAGCTCAGTAGCCACCTTATCGAATTGATTAGTAAAGTGTGCCATTTGATCTGCTGAGTTCTCGTCACCCGTCAAAACCTTATAGATAGGGTCGATGATAACCGCTTGGTAATTCTTTTTGAGCGATCGTCGTATAAGTTTAGGTGCCAACTTATCCATCGGTACAGTTTTCCCACGAAGGTTCCAGATATCGATGTTTGCTACACATTTAGGTTCAATTCCCATAGCAGTGTAGACGTCTTTGAAACGATGCAAAGCTGATGGTCTATCTAATTCAAGGTTGACATAGAGGACTTTCCCTTGTTCGCACTGCCAACCGAGCCACTTGTGTCCCTCTGCAATAGCGATTGATAACTCGATGAGAACAAACGACTTACCAGCTTTTGATGGCCCCGCAATCAGCATCTTATGGCCCTGACGCAACACACCATGGATAAGTTCTGGTGCTAAATCTGGAAGGTGGTCCCACTCGTCGGCTATCGTTTCAGGATCAGGAAGGTCGTCGTTTAAATCTTCAACCCATTGATACCATTCTTCGTAGTTAGCTTTTCCAAGATTTGTATCAATCAAGAACTGCTTATGTCCACTTCGGATTACTCCGGGCATACGAGAGAGTCGGCTTGGATTACGGTTTTGGGTATCAATATCAAGTCCATTTTTTTTACAAATCTGATAAATGTAATCGACTCGTTTTCGATATTCTTGGTAGTCCCTAGCATCCACACGTACCACTGCATGCAACGACTTGTGTCCAGAGTGTACTAGTGTCGCAATAGGAAGCTCTAACTCTTTAAATAGAGCGTACTGTTTCCCAAGCTGCATGCTGTCTGATTCTACTAGAGCGTATCTAAAATCGGTGACATTATCATTCTTGACACCCTTCCCATCCAAGGGGTTAAAGCGAATCCAGGCACCAGCTTCTTCCTTGTAGTCTCCGAATACTGCACCAATATCATCGCCATTGCTCTGAAGTTCTTTGATAAGCTCTCCGGCAGTCCTGTCGTAATTGCCTTGAGTTGGCTTATAGATTGGGCCATTTTCTGTTTCAATCGGATAAGTTGAAGTGACATAACCAACAAGGTCAGTCATTTCAAACAACGTTTCGATGTATTTGACAAGATCTTGGACTGGATGCCAATTAATCGGTTCTCGGATTTCCTTTGATTCGACCCAGTTCTTATCTACGATTTGATAATCACGGTCGATTGTAGAATCCCAGTCGAGCTCATAGCTTTTACCCGACTTATTCATTGGTTCCCAGCCGTTATCTTTTGCCATTTGCGTGATAGTTGCGCCAGTAACAGCACCCCCTCCGTCGTATTGGAAGGTATCCCATTTACTGAAACACTCACCTTTTTTATAGCGACTGTCAGATTGAGACCAAGCGTCCCAATCCATTGCCGTATAACCTTCTTGTTTTAGGGCCATTCCTACGTTTACCCACTCTTGATAAGACAATGTAGAAGGGTCAATATAATCTAAGAGTGGGATTAAATCAAAAGTACCTTCTGACATTTAATCTCCTTTTATTCTGGCTGGTATGTAGCTGGAATGATTCCTTTTGGCATTCTCCAACCACTAGCAGCAATTCGATTAATCAAATTGCTGGCATCTTCAAATTTCCACATTCCGACATTTCGGAAGCCACGACCTTCAAGCAATCGGATTTGTTTAGGCGTTGTCAAACCACTATCTTTGCGTTTGTTTAAACGGTCTAGTAGTTTTCCAGCTTTTCCAGCATTCCCGATTTCTTCGGTATAGATTCCGAATTTTTCAAGCGCTTTAAGTTGTTTTTCTGAAGGCGGAGCCATTTCCCAACCGAATGATGGGACATAGTCCGCTAAGTCTTCAGCTTGGATTGACATTTCAAACTGCAATGGATCCACAAGCTTACGCTTCTTCTTACGTTGTTCTGCGAGTTGTTTAGCGAGAGCTTCTTCTCTCTCGGCTACCACATCCTTGCTAGCTTGCTCTTCAGCGTCCAGCAGACTGAACTCAACCTCAGTATCTTCAGCCATGTTTTCAGTCATTTTTTTAGCGACTTCTGGACTGCTAGCAATTAAGTGCGCTGGTCTGCAAAGTTCATGGCGCTCAGTGTGCCATAGGAAATCGAGTAGTAATAGATTTTCCTTCCCTGGTGCAAGACGTGTACCACGTCCCACCATTTGGCTATACAAAGCACGGACTTTTGTTGGCCTCAACACAACCACGCAGTCTACTGTTGGGCAATCCCAACCCTCAGTTAATAGCATTGAGTTACATAGAACGTTGTATTTGTCCTTGTCGAAATCTTCCAGGATTTCAGCACGATCCTTGGATTCTCCGTTCACCTCAGCAGCTCTAAAACCTTTCTCGTTTAGGATGTCTCGGAATTTCTGAGATGTTTTCACTAGGGGCAAGAAAACGACTGTTTTCCTGTCTTTGCACTGTTTAACCATTTCGTTCGCAATTTGTTCGAGATAAGGGTCCAGAGCTGTTCCGATTTCACTGGCTTTGAAATCTCCACCTTGTTGACTGACTGTTGACAAGTCAAGCTCAAGAGGGATTGTAATAGCTGTAATTTTCGATAGATATCCTGATTTAATAGCGTCAACCAAAGGGTACTCATAAGCTAAACTATCGAAATAGCTGCCTAGATTTCGCATATCACCACGGTCTGGCGTGGCTGTGACACCTAAAACGTTAGCTTCACTGAAGTGTTCTAGCACACGCTGATAGCCGTCTGATATAGCGTGGTGAGCCTCGTCGATGACAATAGTATCGAAGTGATCAGGCGGGAATTGACTAAGTCGTTTCTCACGCTGCATGGTCTGTACTGAACCAACGACAACGCGAAACCATGAGCCGATTGAAGTATTTTCAGCTTTCTCTAGTGCCGTTCCTAGCCCTGTAGCTGTCATTAATTTATCACTGGCTTGTTCCAGAAGTTCTGAACGATGAGCGAGAACAAGAACACGTTCTCCCATCTTGACACGGTCTTCTATAATTTTCGAAAAGACGATGGTCTTACCACAGCCAGTGGGTAGGACAAGTAGTGTGCGCTTCCCGCCCTCTTTCCACTCTTGCTGTACTTTAGCCCTTGCCTCTTCTTGGTAAGGTCTAAGTTGCATTAGAATCCTCCGAATCCACCACCGTTAGGTGCTTGTTGAGGTTGTTGAGGTTGTTGATATCCTTGGTTTTGTTGAGGCGCCGCTTGGTAGTTAGGCGCTTGCTGTTGAGGAGCTTGTTGTCCACCGCCTTGAGAAACGTTGGCATTTAATACTTTTGTCCAATCAACACTGTCGGCGTAGATCATTTGTTTAACGTCGTTATATACAGTGTCTTTGTATGTGCGGTTTCCAACACGGCACACCCCTGTTGACCCCACGACGGTATTCCAATTCATTTGAAGCGGTTCTCCGTGTTTCTTTTGCCCGATAGCACCGAAGAACGCTGAGAGCATCCCTTCAGTTGATGAGTGCAAGAATAGATTGTGCGTCATTGTTGCAAGGCCTTCTTCAGTCTCAACTTGGATTGTGATGATCGCTTTGTTACATGCTGGAAGTTTCCCAGGATTTTGTGGGTTTGGTGTGTGACGTCCACGTTCGAAGTTTGTTACAGTGAAGACATAATCACCGGGAGTTAGTGTGATGAACTCCTTAGCATCTTCTTGAATAGTGTCGTCCCAGCCAAATTCACGTTGAAAGTTATTGTTAAGTGTAGTCATTGTTTATATTCCTCCTAAAATTCTGATCCACGGATTTCTTTTACCATTTCAAAGACACGGTCCCAAGTAGCTACTAGAGCCCCGTCGATGAATGATTTGTCGTACATTGATATAGGTGTTTCAATAGGGTAGTAACCTTTAGAGGCCACAGCCTGTTGAAGTTCTTGTTCAGTGACCTGATTAGCAATCATTAGGTCACGCAGAGCAGGCTCGATGAATGGAGCGGGCTCTTGATAAGCTCCACGTTCCACTGGTGCAGGGTTGACCGGCTCTTGTGGTTCTGGAATTGGTGTTTGAGTTTGAATAGGTGTTTCTTCCACTGGCGCTGAGGTTGGTTCCTTAGGTGCAGGCGGCGGAGTTTGTGCCTTTGCTGGCTGCTGTGCAGCTTGAACATTATTGAAAATATGAGCAATTCCAGCGTAGTCTAGCGGCAGTTTGTTTGGTAGATTGTGACGATTTTTGGCATCCCACGCTGGGTGGTGCTGTGTATACATAACACGTTGTCCACCCTGCGCTTTCGATTTCTTGGATTTTTCATCAGTCATTACGATTGTTTCGTAGTTACAGAATAGGACCATGTCAGCCCACTCTTTGACCAACGGTGCTGTCTGTGAGCTTGTTTTCTTTCCAAGTTTGAGCTCGTAACGGTCATAGCCACCCATTTCGTCGGGTTGAGTGAAGGTCTTAATTTGAGCGTGTGCAGTAAGAACGACATTAATTCCTAGATCAATCAATTCGCTTAGACTATTTAGGAAGCGACCGATTTCTTCACGGACGTAGGTATATCCATTACCCCATCCAAAATCTTCAATTCCCTTCTTTCCGTGTTGAGCACAAACGGATTCAACCGCTAACGACTCAGCCCAATCGATTGTATCGACTACCAAGGTCTTGCATGAATCTGGATTTGCTTTGATGAAAGCAATCTCGTTCATCAACATAGTCCAGCTCGATGGCTTATCTAACCTAGCTACATCCATATTGTCCGTAGATCCTTCAGTATCGATAAACACAGGGTCTGGAAATTGAGCTGCAAAACTTGATTTCCCGATACCTTCAGGCCCGTAGATAACAACCTTCTGAGCTCTGGCTTTAATCCCTCTTGTGATTTGCATTAAAATCCTCCTTGCCATGTTGGCGTTTGTGGTGTTTTGGATTTGGCTTCTGTTGTTGGCTGATGTGTCTTATTATCGAGACTATAGCCGTCTTCGATGATAATTGAGCATTCATCGCCAGTCGATACTCTCGTTGCAATAGCTTGGAGGCCTTCATCCTCAAGCCATTTTCCAAATTGATCCAGTGTGATTTGGTCCATTTGTTCGAGTTTGTCGATTAAAACAAAGCCACAATCCGGTTTTAGTTTTCGGACGATTGCGGTCGCTACCATGAGTTGTTGAGAACCCGACATGTTATCCCACTCTTGACCGAGATAGAGAAGTTTTCCATCATTGACAGATAGACCTTCGAGTGGTAGGTCTGCATTAGTTAACAGGTCACGCTTGTCTTTTCGGACAGCTTCGATTTCGCTAGATAATCTGTTGTATTCTTCACGTTGGACTCTAGCTTCTTCTTCAGCTTTTTCTTTATCAAGGTTAGCTCGGACCTTGAGGTTGATTTGCTCGATATTAGCGATATTGCTTTCGATCTCTTCTGTAGATTCATCAATAAGATTAATCGTTAAGTCAGTAGCGATTTGAAGGTCGTTTTCAAGAGTTTCCAATTCTGCTTGAGCCGCCTTCAATTGTTCTGACAAACGGTTAACTTCAGCAAGTTTGCCTTCGTAGGCAGTTTTAATTTGCTGAGCATTTTGACGTTTGCGAGCATTCTCTCCGTTTTTAGCCAACACCTCTTGCTGTTCTGCAATCAGGTCTGCAATGGAAACCAACTCTTTTGGTGCGTCTGGATAATAGGTCTGTTCTTTTGCGAACTTTTCCTTCTGATCAGCAATTACACCGATAGCATGGCGCTGGTCATATAACTGCTTCTCTTTGATTTCTAATTCGGCTAGTTGAGGGCCAACCCCGATGATTTGCAAAAGGATGTCAGCTTTCTCTTTAGCAGTGCTGTCCATAAATTTCGGAAGGTTGATGGCCAATTCCTCAACGAAACTATCGAGAAGTTGTTGGCCGCCTTTATTACCGTTCGGATCAATTACTTTCAGAGAACTATTCTTTCCTTTTCTCTCGACAATTAATCCATTTGACATGGTAATTTTAAGAGATGGAGGAACGACAGAACCTTCACGAGCTGCCTTGCTAGGTTTGAATCGATTTCCACCCAATGCCCAAGCAATAGAATCTAACACGCTTGTTTTACCTTGGTTGTTATTTCCGCCAATTACTGTGAGACCAGTAGGCGATGGCTCAACTTTGACTGCTTTGATTCGTTTAACGTTTTCGATTTCTAACTTATTTATTGCGATGCTCATTCACTTAATCCTCGCCTTCGTTATACTTCTTAAATCCAAGAGTTAGAGCAGTGATACCGGCTGCAATCACTACTAATCCTAGAGTGCTAGCAATTCCTTCTTTCTCCCCAGTAAGCGGTAGAGTGCCACCGTAAACGGCTGTTTTTGGTGGCACTTTGCTCACTGGTGCGAGGTTGTAAGATACTGTGGTAGATTGTGCCACTTTGTTATTAGGACGCTCTACGCTCGTTTTAGGGGTAGGGGCTTTTTCTGGCGTGCTAGGTTTTTCTGGTGTTGGTTTGGTTGGTTCTTCTGGAATTTCAAGTTCTGGCAAGTCCAAGATAGGTGCATCAAATGGTACGACACCTCCAGACCATTCTGGCTTATCAATGCTAGGTGCATCGAATGGAGTAGTTCCGCCATTCCATTCTGGAATTTCTACGACTGGAGCTGGTGGCATCAAAGGGATGTCGTTAATGTCGATTGATGGTTTATCATACACTGGCGCATCGTTTGGCACTACCCCACCATCCCATTCAGGCTTATCATATTGTGGGGCGTCAAACGGTACTGTTCCACCGTTCCATTCTGGAATTTCAACTTTAGGAGCGTCGTTTGGTACTGTGCCGATTGGCTCAGTATATTCTGGTTTCACACGTTCTTCAGGAATACCAGGGATGCCACCTTGAAACTCTGGAATTTCCACCTTTGGAGCTTCACGAGGAATTTCAAATGTTGGTTCCGGTTTATTTTCACCGCTTGCGTCACCCTTTCCTCCTACGAGTTGTACGTAACTATACGAAGTAGCTCCGTCTGTTTCTGCTTTCAACTCAATTTTGTTCGTTGGGTTAACTGAGTCCTTAACAGCATTAACAAGCTTAGTCTTATAGTTGATGTAGATCATGTGATCCAAGCGATCCATCTTGATAGTAAAGCCATGCTCAGATTTGCTGATTGACTTAACTAAATCCATTGCTGAACCTTTATCAATCCATGGATTCACGCTCTCAATGTTCTTAACTTCAAAGAAGTTATCCACAAGGGTTTGATTGTCACTCATTGTGTCAATCAATGTCACATAATTCAACACACGTCTTGCGTAGTTAACACGGATAGTCCAGTTGATAACAGTTGGGTCATTCTCGTCTTGACTACCCCATTTAGAAAGTAATTCATCTTTACCAATTTCTTGTTCTTTGCCGATGTTGACGGTGATCACTGTCCCATTGAAGTTTACTGTGACTGGCTTGCCACTTTCGACCTTGTCTGTCCAAGTAGCGTCCATTTTAAGACTCATTTGCTTGTTAAGCGGATGAGATGCAAAGTAGTTGTTAAATACAGTAGTCACAGTATTGCTTGCTGTGTCTGTAGTAGCTTTACCAACAACTTGCTTGTCAGGATTGTAAACATCAAAGTCAAAGTTAGTTTGAAATTTCACTTCTTCAGGTAAAGTGAAATTAACCTTATCCCCTTCATTGATAGCCATATCGTCAGGGAATTTTACATCCTTGTATTCCACTGTGAAGCCTTGGTATTTACCAGTTCCTTGAGACTGGTCAACTTCAACATTAGGGTTAGATACTTGGATAGTGTCACCCTCTTTAACGAATGTAGTAGGTTGCGCTTCGACTGGCGCTGTAGTTTCTGCCACTGGTTGCGCTACTGGTGTTTCTGTAACCGGTGTAGGTTCTGCCACTGGTGCTGTTTCAACCACTGGTGTAGCAGTTTCTGTCGGTACCGCTGTTTCGCTAGGCGTTACCGTCACATTACCAGCATTATCAGCAGTGTATACATTTGCTACTGCTGGTTGAGTGTCTGCCACTGGTTGACTTACTTGATCAGCTGATACTGTGCCAGCTCCAATCAATAGAGCTGTAGCTAGCGCCAATGTGCCACAAAGGCCATAGGCTTTAGTTTTAACGTAGCTAGGTTTTGAAGTTGTTTGAGTGTTAAAAGATTTCATGGTATAATCTCCTTGGTGTATTTTTCTTGCATGGGCCCTAACCCATGCTTTTTTAGTGCATCCAATCCGCACCCATAGCCCACCGTTTCATGTTTTTTTATATTTTTTTAGAAAGGTATTTGTGTGAAATGTGGGTAAAGTTTATATTTTTTGGGGAAAGGTATAAGTTACACTCCACGGTGGGCTATGGCTACGGATTGAAAGTTATGTTATTTGCTGTATTTCTGCTTGAGTCGTTCGCTTTTCTCTTCGGGTGTCTCCACCCACTCAAAGAACGGCTCGGGTTGTTTTGTTTTCTTCTTACCAAATAAGAATTTCAATAGATGTTTCAAGTTATCACCCCACTAGCTGATCTAATGGCAATCCGTGGTCAGCGTTGAACTCACGGACCTTTTCGTCGAGCATTCTGTGTGGACGAACTTCAAATACTTCCACTTCTTTTTTTTCTTTTTCTTGTCTTTTAGACCAAATCCAGTTTAAAAATTTCATGTTGTTTCTCCTTTAGTTGCTTGATAATGTTTTTGATTTCATTTAAGACAAAGTCAGTATCTTTGTAGGTTTCTTTTCCAGGGCCAAAATCGAATGGAATCCAATCGCCATAATGGGCGCAATCGAATCCGATATAGTTACCATTGGTAGTGCCAAAATCAAGTTCACCTTGGAAAGTGATCCCACCGTGACACTCGATTTCTTTTTCTCCATCAAGAGTAGAATCGAGCGGGATTCTCACATATCCACATAGATGGCCTAAATCTGTGCGGTAGATAACGGCATCAAAACCATCGATGATATATGTCTTGTAAGAACGTCGTGGTATCACCAGTAAGTCCTTCACGAATCTTTCTTGGTTGTTCATAAAATCTCCTTAATTCAGAATTTCACCGTTGCTGAACACACCAAAACATGTCCCGTCTTTCATGATGACATCAATGCCAACGTGGTGAGCACCATTTCTGTCAAAACGGATATCGTCAGTCAAGAAAGCTTTTTTAATTCCAAAGTTTTTGAAAAAATTGACCATGCCTTTATTTGTTTTTAGGTTTCTCATGATGTTAATTCCTTTCTTCTTTTTCCTAACCGCACTAGAGAGCTAGTGAGGTTTTTTAATTCATATATATTTAAGGAGACAATTATGAATATCAAATCGTTGTAGTTTCAGGTAGGTATTGCTTATATCTCCTCACTAGCTCACTTCTGCGGCTAGGGATATTAATGTTATTTGAATCTGTTCCTAGTTTTCCATTCTATAAAGGACTTAAACCCTTCATAGTTTATGAAAACTAGTTTATGTGTTGGATTAAACACATACTTTTGGAAATCTTTGTTACCCCTCATTTCTCGAATGAGGTTTTTTGCCATTGACTTCCCAAGGCCTTCCCACCGTTGCATGAGGTGGTCATAGTCTCCCCACTCAGCCGTTTCATTGATCCCGACTGCTTTGTAGGTTATTTTCATTGGTATTCCTTTCTGATATAATTGATTCAAGAGGTGTTTAAAATGATTGAAACTGTATCGAAACAAGCTAGAACGTTGTTGAAAGAAATGATTAAAGTTAAGGATGATTCCAACTATGTCATTTACGAAGATTACTCAGATCTAATCGAGCGAAATTCACTCGCTACTGAAGAATTAATCTTGTTGTCATTCGTTGAGCAAGACCTTGCTTGTAATCTTAGAATCACTAGTAGAGGTCTTATCTTCCTTCAGCAATACAAAACTTTCTCACGCCAAATTTGGCTCACAAGTTTCTGGCTACCTCTTTTTGTTTCAGTGTTCGGAACTGCCTTCACGCTGCTTATTCAGAATTTGTTATTTAACTAACAGCCAGAATATTGCTGTGCCAATCACAACTCCGATTAAGCTGCCGATGATAGCTAGCGCCACATCATATCCGTCTAAGTTCGACTCAAAGAAATATTTGAGTTTTTTTAGTGTCTTCATTTTGTTTAAGCTCCTTTAATTATTTCTAACTTATACGAAATTTCGTATATCTAGGTTAAAAAAATTTAGGTTTCAGAACGTTCGCTGAATAGGTATTCTAATTCATATTCTGGGAAAAATGCCTTCTTGATAGCTACCGTTTCGCCAAAACTGAAATCTGTAACACCGTTGATTTTGCTACGAACCGTGCGGTAATCAACACCGAGCAAGTCTGCGATATCTACTAATGTAATGTCTTTGCTCTTACGAATTTCTTCAATGTTTTTCATTTGCTTCCTCCTTCCTTAAGCTTGATTTAAGTATATACTAATTTTCGTACACTGTCAAC
>OBXL01000132.1_pt1 | contig 38483 bp, 52 predicted proteins | sample 1476591 | NCBI WGS metagenome assembly OBXL01 (sample SAMEA2580155, study PRJEB22360) | human gut metagenome | biome: human gut; feature: human-associated habitat; material: faeces | place: Denmark | collected 2008/2010 | reverse complement strand
GTGATATGCCATTTGAAAATAATACTTTTAATTTGGTTGTTTTTGATCCACCTCACTTGAAATGGGCTGGACCTAATTCGATAATGAAAGCACAGTATGGTCAGCTAGACAAAATCACATGGTCAGAAGATTTAGCCAAGGGTTTTGAGGAATGTATGAGAGTTCTAAAAATTGGAGGTACACTAGTTTTTAAATGGTCCGATTGCCAGGTAAATGTAAATAAAATACTAGAGTCAATACCATTTAAGCCCTTATTTGGACAGCAAAGAGGGACGACTCATTGGATGACATTTGTAAAATTTGAGGAGGTGGAAGAATGATTCCAAAATTTAGAGCGTGGTATGTGCTGGCGGAAGAAATGATCAATGAAATACTGATGATTTCATTTGTCAGAAAGGAGATCATCGGGAAGTTCAGTGATGGCTCTACATCAGTTCCATTAAAATTTGAAGATAAGAGAAACGGGGAAGATGTTATCCTCATGCAATCCACAGGGCTATTTGATAAGAATGGCAAGGAAATCTTTGAAAAAGACATTCTTGATTATAACGGCAGAAAAGCTATTGTTAAATGGCATGGGTCTTATGCAAGTTTTATCTACGAATTTGTAGACGAATTGCAAAATAGAACAACAGAATGGCAACCACTATATCTCTCTTATTATCACTTTGAAATCATCGGCAACGTCTACGAAAATCCCGAATTGTTGGAGGTAACAGAATGAGTTATGATTTGGAAATATTAGCAAAAATAGAAAATGGAGATTATATTTGCATTGCGGAACCTAAATATAGTTCTCCAACCTACAATCTTGGAAGAATGTTCAGAGTTGCCATGAATTGGGATTTTAACCAAAACACAACATACAATGTTGCTGAAATTTTAGAAAATATCTCCCGTGGTATATCTGAGTTAGAACGGTATCCAGAGAAGTATACTCAGTATGAACCTGAAAACAAATGGGGGACAGTCAGCGGAGCATTGGAAGCTTTGAAGTCGTTGAAAGAGTGTGTTTTAGAACAGGATATTGATACGAAATATTTATATATGAGGTGGTAATATGACACGACCAAACAGATATCCATATACTAAAAATCAATGGGAAGAAGAAACAACGCTAATATGTCTTGGTGATGAAGATTACCTTAAAATAAGAAATGAACGAAATAGAATTACAGGAGAAACAAAACAATGAAGATTTTATTTCATCTGAAAAATGGTCATAAGTTTGAAGCGCACGGGTGCAGCGGAGAAGATGTAATTAGATTAGCTAGTCAATTTAATAACGGGCATCTAATGCGTGTTAATGGGTTATATATTAACCCAAAGGAGTTAGTCTCTTTCGTAGTATGCGATGACGAGGACGACTAATGAACCTACAAAACTTTATATACTTACTATTCGCACTGGTCTGGCTCTCTGGCTTGATCTGGGCTGGTGTGATTGCGTTTAAAAATAGAAAGGGGAAATGATGAGTTTGGATAATGTACATATACCAATTGATGGAGATAAGGTGCTTTCAATCGCTCAGATAAATAATCGTTTAGAATTTGCTGTATTGTCAAACATCGGAGAGAAATACGGCTATGATCCATTCTTTATTACTGAAAATTATTTTGATGATCTTTATGAATCATGTCCTACTTTTTCGGACCTACGAGAATTAAAGGATATCATTGATCGTATTCTGGAAGTGGAGGATAAGCATGACTAAACTATTTTATACGATCCTCGCATCAGTATCACTGGTATTTCTGATCGTGTGTATTAACTTAAACTCACGGATTGAAAGTCTTAATAAACGTGTGAGCGATCTGGAATGGACAGTACAAGAGCATGAATTGTCTATCCAGCGGTTGGCAGAAAAGAATAATGCGCAGGATGTGATTTTAAATAAATTAAACAGCGAGTACCAGATGCGAGAGAAACAGCGTGCAGAAGAGTTGAAAGAGGTGGCAGATCTGAATGGAGTGGGTGGATGACATGGTAAGGTTTAATATGGAAATACCAATACCACATACTATATGGAAGAAGAAAAACGATGAAACCCTTGTACGTGTTATTCTTAACGCAAGATATGACTTTGATTACAGCACGATGATTATTTATAAAGTTATCAAGAGTGGTCAGAAGTACGTTACCAGCTATGATAAATTCATGAATGATTTTGAGATGACTGAAATTAAATTCTCGGAATTCAAAACGGAGGTAAGTGGTGAACATAGCAAGTAGACTATCTGCATTAAAGTATATTGATATCAAAATCAAATCCAAACGGCAGGAGATCGAAAATCTCAAGTCTGCTATTTTAAAGGGGCAGGTATATTCTGATGAACCAAAGGGGAGCAAGCGTGGAAATGCTACGGAAGATTTAAATATTAAAATCATAGACGGGGCGGAAAAGATTCGTGCTGAGATTAACCAGCTTATGGAAGAACGCACGCGCCTTATTAATGCCATCGAGGATTTAGATGACCCGCTGGAAAATATCGTGTTGAGATTAATGTACGTTAATGGCTACTCTTGGCAAGAAACCAGAAGAGAATTAAACTGTTCTCATGCGACAATCCAAAGAGCAAGAGCGAAAGCGATTGAGCATTTAAGAATTGAACCAAACGTTAACAAATGATACACATAAGCTGATAATATAGTATACAGAAAGAGATCCGTAAGGCAGCAGAAACGTTCGCAAGCCTAATTGTTTTGTCTCCTTATTTAGTACCAATGATCTGCAATAGCTTTGTGGATCTCTTTTGTTATTTTAAAAGGTGATAACATGAGACCACAGAAGTTAACGATGTCAAGAGGTAAGAGAGTCTTATCTGATTATGGATCAAGGCAAGACGAGTATAAAGAGTACAATCGTATGCGATGGAAGTACGATCGAGAAGCCAAAGCATTTTATAATTCGAAAGAATGGAAAGCATTGTCGAGATTGGTTCTACTTGAGAATGATTATGTGTGTGAATATTGTGGAGACGAAGCTACAATGTCAGATCATGTGATTCCATTGAAAGCTGATTGGAATCGAAGATTAGATAGAAGTAATCTGAAAGCAAGTTGCAAAAGATGTAATGATAAGAGAGCAATTCTCTATCGGAACAATCTATTGTGATTGTCATTCGTGTCAACCAACCGAACCCGACTGCGGGTGTTGGGTGAACGAAGATAAAAAGAAATGGGGTTAATGTTCGGAATTTACCCCCACTATTTTATGAACGGGGCTATATGGTTCGTGATTCAAAGGACGCGGCCTCTTTTGTGCGAAAAATTCCGTTTTTGAAAAGTCATTTGAGTAAAGGAGGTGTCAATATGGGGCGAAAAATGAAGCTGGTAGCGACTGCTAAAAGCCATTTGACGAAAGAAGAGAAGATCGCACGTAAGAAGATTGAGGACAAGGCTTCTGATGGTTTGGAAGCATTGCAGATCACACCACCAAGGCACTTTGATGCGATTGCTAAAGCAGAATATAAGCGCGTGATTAATGACCTACGAAAGCTACCCCTCAGAAATTTAGATCGAGCGATTTTAGAAACCTATTGTACGTGGTATGCGGTCTATAAAGAAATCTCTCGTGGATTGCAGAAAGAGGGATACGTATACGAGACTAGTAGCGGTAAAGTATTACCGAATAAAATGCTCTATAGTCTGGAACGTGCGACTACTAACTTAACACGAGCAGCATCACAGCTTGGTCTGACCGTGGACAGCCGAATGAAGCTGTATGTGCCACAAGTGGAAGAGAAGAAAACCAGTATATTTGATAAATTCGGAGGATAACACCTCCTTTTTATTTTGTCAGAAAGGAGGATGAAAACAATCGTAGATAAGAAATATCAAGATGTGGCTTATAGGTACGCTAAAGAAGTACTGGAAGGTAAGCGTAGAGTGAGTGCGAAAGTCTATAAGGCTTGCAAGCGACACATGAGAGATTTGGAGAATATTCCCAACAGCGACTACGACTACTTTCCAGATATGGCAAAGAACCCGATTGATTTTATTGAAATCCTCCCGGATGTAAAAACTGGCAAGCCTTATCCACTAGCGGAATTTCAAAAATTCATCATCGCTAGTTTGTATGGCTGGAGAAGAAAATCAGACAACACAATCAGACGATTCAGAAAAGCAATGATCTCACTGGCTCGTAAAAATGGTAAGACAATTCTTGTAGCTGGTATATTGCTCTATGAATTTCTGTTTGGGCGTAATCCAGCGATGAGTAGGCAATTGTTTTGCACGGCCAATGACAAAAGTCAGGCAAAGATATCATTCGACATGGCGCGGAAGCAACTGGACGCTTTAAGGGCGCAAGATGAAGACGTGCGCAAGGCTACTAAACGAGTGCGTGAGGAATTGCGTAATTTGGTAGATGAATCCTATATACGACCACTTTCCAGAGATACAGGGGCGGTCGATGGATTTGAACCGTATGTTGGTGTGCTAGATGAGTTTGCAGCATCAAAAACAAATGAAATGCTTGAACTGCTCGCGTCTGGTCAAGGACAGTTAGACAATCCATTGATTTTGATTATTTCAACCGCTGGATTTGATTTAAACGTACCGATGCATACAATCGAGTATCCATACATTGAACGGATTTTAAATGATGAAATTACGGATGATGGTTACTTTGCTTTTATCGCAGAACAAGACAATGAAGAAGAAATCAAAGATGAAGCAAACTGGATTAAATCAAACCCTATTTTAGAAGTTGAAGCACTCTACGATAACATGATTGACTATTTAAGAACACGTAGGAAAGTATCACTTGAAACTGGCACAGTTAATGAGGTGCTGGTTAAGAACTTTAATATGTGGAGACAATCATCAGAAAGCTCATATATGGATAAATCGAGCTGGCAACAAGCTAAACTCGATGAAAAGCCAAACACACGTAAGCGTAGGGTTTGGATTGGTGTCGATGTTGGTAAGGTTAACGACTTATTTGCCATCTCCACGATGGTCCAGATGGACGATTATTGGTTTTGCGATAGCTTTTCGTTTGTAGCTACCAAGTATGGGCTAGTCGCTAAAGAGAAACGTGACGGTGTCTCTTATACGAATTTAGAGCGTATGGGCGAATGTGAAATCACAACACTCGAAAGCGGTGTGATTGATGATGAACGTGTACTTGAGAAGTTGGAAGAAATGATCTATATGAATGAGTGGGAGTTACAAGCTATATGCTTCGACCCATACCAATTTAGCTCATTAATTGCGATGATTGAAAAACGACATCCAGAATGGCCACTAATCGAAGTGAGACAAAATACAATGGTCTTGAATATGCCAACCAGACAGCTACGTGATGAAGTCTTGAAAGGCACAATCAAGCACGCTGGAAATCAACTACTTACAATGGCCATCAATAATGCGCGTGTCAAGGTTGATAATAACGGTATGCGTATTGATAAGGATAAAAATAGCAATAAAATTGACCCACTAGATGCCCTTTTAGATGCTTATGCAGTATGCTACCTTGAACCATTTGACGGGTCTGGATATTGGACCAACGAGAAAATATTGGGAGGAGGTAGCCTATTTTGATCTTACTGAAATATATACACACAATCCTATTGCTTATCGGCATAGGATTTTTAATTTACGGTCTTTTCTTGGTAAATCCAGTGGTTGGATTTATCTCGACTGGATTGATCCTAATTATTTTAGCCATATACATTGATCGAGGGGGTGCGCAATGAAGAAACGAATCAAGAAGAAATACGAGTTGCTGGAGCGTATTGAGTATTTAGAGAATGATCTCTTTAAATTTACTCAAGACACAGTAGATGTTATTGAGGTTTTAGCAGATCGAATCAAACGACTTGAACATAAACATAAGAAACATTGATTTCAATGGATAGAAAGGAGGTGAGATTATATGAGTTTCTTTCAACCATTGGGATCAACCAAGCCCTCTTATGATGATTACATTTCTTCCGTGTTATCTGGCAACTACTCCCCAGAGTACACAGGAATTTCTGCATTAAAGAACAGCGATATCTTAACGGCAGTCACCATCATCGCTGGAGATATCGCACGATTCCCATTATTAAAGAAAGATTTTACTGGGAACATCGAGCAAGATGCGGATTTGAACTATCTCTTAAACGTTAAATCGACTGGTAACGTGTCAGCACGGACATGGAAGTTCGCAATGACCGTTAACGCGATTCTAACAGGGAATTCGTTTTCTCGAATCTTACGAGACCCTAAGACTGAAAAAGCACTTCAATTTCAATTCTACAGACCGTCTGAAACGACTGTAGAGGAAACGAACGACCACAGACTGATATATACTTTCCGTGACCGTTTAACGGGTAAGGCGATTGAATGTAAAGCGGAAGATGTCATTCACTGGAAATTCTTTAGTCACGATACCATTTTAGGACGATCTCCACTACTGTCACTTGGTAGCGAGATCAGCTTGCAAGACGGTGGACTGAATACCTTGATTAAATTCTTCCGTGATGGATTTTCTAGCGGAATTATCAAGCTAAAAGGCGCTCAACTGAACGGTGAGGCACGCAAGAAAGCCCGTATGGACTTTGAGAAGATGCGTGAGGGTTCGACTGGTGGCAGTCCTTTAGTATTTGACGATACACAAGAGTATACACCACTTGAAATTGATACGAACGTTTTGCAGTTGATTACATCTAATAACTTTACGACTGCGCAGATCGCGAAAGCCTTGCGAGTGCCAAGTTATAAGCTAGGTGTGAATAGTCCTAACCAGTCAGTAGCACAGTTGGCTGAGGATTATGTCGCGAACGACTTGCCGTTTTATTTTGACGCAATCACTAGCGAGCTTGCCCTTAAAGTATTGGGCGATGAAGAACGTAAGAAATACAAGATCGACTTCGACACTCGAAGCGTGACAGGTCGAAACGTAGATGAAATCACGAAGTTGATTATTAACCAGGTTATCACACCCAACGAGGGGCGCGTGGAACTTGGGAAAGAGCGTTCGTCTGATCCTAATATGGATCGTTATCAATCCAGTCTGAACTATGTGTTCCTCGATAAGAAAGAGGAATATCAGACATTGAAAGGGGGTGAGAATGAAAATGGCAAAGAGAATCAAGATGAAAGGGCCTCTGATCTCGAATAACGAGTACGAAGTGTATGAGTTTTTTGGACTAGAGGCGGTCAGCGCAAAGTCGATTACAGATCAATTTCCAGAAGATATCAACGAGGATATCACGCTAGAAGTCAATTCCAACGGTGGTCTAGTGACAGTAGGAAGCGAAATATATACCGCTCTTAAAGAATACAAAGGCCACGTCACAGTGGAAGTGACAGGAATGGCTGCGAGTGCTGCTAGTGTTGCGATTATGGGTGCGGATACGGTCAAAATGAGTCCAACTGCACAAATTATGATCCACAAAGCACTACTTACTCGTGCATCTGGAAATAGCGATGATTTAGAGAAAGCAGTAAATGCTCTCAAGTCTAGCGACCAATCGATTATTAATGCGTATGTCTCAAAGACTGGTTTATCAGAAGATGAAATCTTTGAAATGATGAAGAATGAAACCTTTATGTCTGCGAATGAAGCGATTGAAAAAGGTTTTGCTGATGAACTCATGACTTTTGAGAAAGATTTAGGCGCAGTAGCAAGCCTCGAAAGTGGATTGTTACCGCAAGCAGTCATCGATGACTTTTACTCACGGAAGAAATCGAACACAAAAGAAGCTCAAGCGATGTTATTTGAGCTAGAAAAAGAGACCATCTTAAACGGTCTTTAAAAGAAAGGGGAATATACCTAAATGATTGATGAAAAAATCAAAGAATTAGAAGCTAAAATCGCTGAAACTAAGGCAGAAATTGAAACTGCTACAAGCGATTTAAAAGCTATGTTGGAAGATAGTGCAAACGCTGATCTTAATGAAGCGAAAGAAATGCGTGCATCTATCGATGTTAAGAAAGAAACTTTGAACACATTGACGGAGGAATTAAATTTGTTTAAAGAAGTAAAAAATGAACCACAAACTGCTGAAACTCATGCAGTAGCAACAGAAACTAAAACTATGCGTGAAGCAGTAGGTGAGTACATTCGTACTAAAGGTGCGGTAGTAGATAGCCAACTTAAAACAGACGGAAAAGATGTGCTTGTTCCAATGAACGTAGCAGTTAACCCTACCGCTGACGGATTGAAGAAAGATGGAACTGAAAAGGTTACTAGCAAAGAAATCGTAACTACACCAATTCGTGAAGTGAAAACAGTTCTTGACTTGAAACAATTCACAACAATCCACAAAGCATCTAAGGGCGAAGGCTCTTACCCAATTCTCAAACGTGCAACATCAGAAATGGTAAGTGTTGAAGAATTGGAAAAAAACCCTGCTCTTGCTAAACCAGAATTTACAAGCGTAGATTGGAAAGTTAAGACTTACCGCGGTGCGATTCCATTGTCTCAAGAAGCCATTGACGATGCAGATGTTGACCTTTTGGCAATTGTCGCAGAAGCAGCAAACCAAATCAAGGTTAATACTACAAACAAAGCTATTGCAACTGTTTTGAAAGACTTTGAAGCTAAGAACGCTACAAACCTTGACGAAATCAAGCACATCTTGAACAAAGATCTTGACCCAGCTTATAACGTATCATTCGTGGTTTCTCAATCATTCTATCAAAAATTGGACACTTTGAAAGATAAGAATGACCGTTACCTTCTTCAAGATTCAATCACATCTGCTTCTGGAAAAGAGTTTCTTGGACATCCAGTATTTGTAGTTGCTGATACAACGCTTGGCGTAGATGGTGATGCTAAAGCGTTTATCGGTGATATCCAACGCGCTGTACTCTTTGCAGACCGTCAAGAATTGGGTCTACGTTGGACTGACAACGAAATCTACGGTCAATACTTGCAAGCAGTTGTACGCTTTGACGTGAAGAAAGCAGATGCGAAAGCTGGTTATTTCGTAACTATGCCCTAATACTCCCCCAACGAGTGGGGGTGTCTCACGGTCAGCGGTAACTCTAGTAGTACCAACCGCAAGTAGCACCAAAGCCGACATCATGGCTTATCTCGATAGCAAAGGAATCACGTACAGCGCATCACAAACCAAAGAGCAACTACTTGCATTGATTGGAGCGTGATGATATGGCTGTAACGGATTTAGAAGATGTGAAATTATACTGTAAGATTGATTTTGACTTTGAGGATCAAATGCTTGAAGAAATGATTGATGCTGCAGAAGATGAAATCTGTTTTGCTATCGGAAATGATGTAACCCCTCAAGATTTAGCTAAATATGCTAAGTTTACACTTGCCGTTAAAAAGCAAGTAAAAGAGGAATACGAACATCGTGGCTTGTCTGCTGACACGCAACGTCATGGACTGGCTAACGGTATACTTAATATTATCCATCAATTAAGAACACGGAGGGAACTCGATGATAACAAGAAAGATGAATCACAGAGTAACATTCTTCCGTGAAATCGGAGGTCAGAACGAAGATGGTGAGGTTGTCTCTCCATCTCGAAAAAACCTCTATACTTGTTGGGCAGAGGTTGCTAAAACTTCCTTGAAAGACTTTCAAGAGGGGGCGAACCAGACTGCCAACAAGAAAGCTAAAGGAATTGTTTCTTCGAGCGAATTAAAAACCTTGTATATTCGTCACAATCCAGAACGACCATTTGATAGCTCAGATCATGTTGAATTTAACGGGTTTGAATATGATATCGTATCGGTCGATGTGGATGAATCATCATTTGACATGGATAAGATCAGCATCAAGAGGCGGACATGACAAAAGGTCTGGATCAGATTTTATCACGACTAAACGAACTGCAAGTGAAAGCTCCAAAGGCTGCACGAGCAGCAGTAGGAGAAGGAGCGGATGAAGTCGAGAAGATTTTGGAAGTAAATACACCAGTTTACTTCGTACTTGATGGTGTCCATGCCAAAGATGATACGAAAGTCACAGGTTTTAAAGGTGGTGACCACGGTTTGATATCAAAAGATATTGGCTTTGGTCGTGCTACAGGCTGGCGGATACACTTTCCAGACGATGGTACGAAATACCAGAAATCGCAAGGATTTGAAGAAAAGACAATTAATGAAGCAACACCAATTGTTAAAGAAATATACGCTACGAAAGTAAAGGAGGGATTGGGATTGTGACTGTAGAAACAATAGCTTATAAGTTATTAAGCAACGATGAAGAACTGAATAGCTTACTCGATAAGTTACGAGGGAAGAAATTTGGTCTTGGATTTAAGCAAGGCATCTTTACCTACGACATTCCAGAGCGCCCGACTAATGCGCTAAGCAAAGATTTAGCGCCCTTTATGCGTATCTATCCAACATATGAGAATGATGTTGAGTTTGCAGATGATAAAGCCATCTCGACTGAACACAGGATCACAATCAACTATTGGTGTGTGAATGCCAAGCAGTCTGAACAGATTGCTGAATTGATGGATAAGATTTTAGAAAGTAATGGCTTTGACCGTTACACAACAAACGAACTGCCAAGATACAGAGATAACGATATTGACTTACTGGTGAATGTAAGAAAGTATCGTTTTTTTGATTGGCAACTGGAAAAATTAAGAAACGAGGATTAATGAATGTCTAAAGTTAAATTTGGATTGCGTGGATTTGAATTTGGTGAAGTTAACGCTGAAAATAAAGTCCCAACAACTATGAAATTGCCGGGGATGAAATCTGCTAAGATTGATATCACAAACGAACTTGTAACAATCGCTGCTGATGATGGCCCATACGTAGTATTGTCATCTGGTATCACAGGTACACAATTGGATATTTCTGTACTCGACATTTCTACAGAAGCACGTAAAGTTCTTTACGGAATCGAAGTAAAAGACGGTATGGAAGTGTACAACAAGAACCTCACACCTAAAGACGTGGCTTGTTGCTTCCGTACTTCCACAGAAGATGGTAAGGCTATCTGGATCGGTCTCCTTAAAGGTAAATTCTCTCTTCCGGGCATGGAAACTGAAACTAAAGACGGTTCACCAGCACCTAAAGAAGACAGCGTGACAGGTAACTTCGTTGCGCGTGGTGACGATGAAAACGGTGATGTAATGATCATTGCTCGTGAAGATAACCCAGCGTTTAACTTGGAGAAATTCCGTGCAGCAGTCTTCCCAAAGTCGTAAGCGCCGCACCAGCTAGTGCTGTAGGCGCAGGATAACAACTTTCTAAGCATGGATTCTATTTCCATGCTTTTTATTTTTATTTAAGGAGTAGGAAATGTACACAATCAAGCTAAAAATTGGTGGAATTGATAAAGAATTTACTAAGGAATATATCAATGTAGAAGATAATCTCCTCGCAACTGAGCAAAACGTGCGACAATCAGCGCTTATCCAAGACCCTAAGAAAGCGAATGATCCAAAAGAAAATCGCAAACTAAATGAAGCATATCTAAAAATGTTCGTTGATATGTTTGGCGGTCAGTTTAAAGTCGAAGATTTGAAGCAAGCAGATATCACGATTTTAAAAACACTTGAAAAAATCTATCTCGCAGCGCTTGGAATTAAAGAAGAAGTGATCGAAGACCTTGAGGGTGAAGACGAAAAAAAGGGATAAGCCCAGAAGAAGCGCGTGATAATCTCTTAATCTGGTTTCAAGAGCTGATGCAACAGGGATATACAATCCTTGAAATTAAACAGATGCGACTTTCTGACTTTGATTTGATGGTGAAAGCCTTTGAGACGAAGAAAGAGGAAGCAGAGAAAGAGACCACGCTTGATAAAGCATTTCCGCTTTTATTTGGTTAAGAAAGGAGGATAAATGGCTAGTAATTTAGGTGAATTAGTAGCAACAGCATCGCTGGACATCCAACCATTTATTGGAAATACCAAGCAATTAAGCTCATATATGCGTGGTCTGGATCGTTCCTTATCTGCGATGGAAAAATCCTTTAAAAATGTTGGTAAAGGCGGTAAGGACCTAACGGGAATGAAAACCGTTTTAGGTGAGACTGCGAACAGCATTAAAGCTTATGAGGGCATTTTAAAGCAACAATCAGAACACTACAATAATCTAAAATCCAAGATTGGTGATTTGAGTAGTGCGAGTGCGAAAAACAAAGAAGATTTGCTAGGCGCACGTAATGCGATGTTGCAGACTGCTACGACTTTATCAGATTTGAGGGGGCGATATGCTGACCTCACAAGAGAAATCAATATCCAGTCTAGTAAATGGACACAAGTTGGAAACAGCTTGCATTCATTCGGTTCAAAGATGCAGGGTATTGGAAAGAGTATGCAAAGTGTTGGATCAACGCTTACAAAAGGTCTGACTGTACCACTACTTGCTGGCGCTGGGGTTGCGGTTAAGGCTGCGATTGATTATGAGAGTGCGTTCGCTGGGGTAAATCTTTGCCCTCTCTAATAGTAATATTAGAGTAATTAAATCGAGCAAAAACGGTAAAAGCTAAGTACTTTACAAAGTATATGCTAATACCGTGCTAACTTATCAGATTGCGAAAGGCTGGTAAGTAGTGTAGAGCGTAGGGAGTGAATAAATATAATCTTCCCACGAGTGTTCGACAGCCTTACAATAAAGGTTGAAAATGTACGCCGAACTTACGGGAAACTGTAAGAAGTAAAGGATAAAAAGCCTTTACGATAACAAAATTGAAAGAAAACAGTGGACGGAACTCCGCAGCAATTTGCCCAACTATCTACCAGTATTCGCGAGATGGCTAAAGAAATGCCGTCTAGTGCGGTAGAAATCGCACACGTAGCAGAAGCAGCAGGGCAATTAGGTGTACCTATTGGTGCGATTAAAGACTTCTCCAAAACCATGATTAATTTGGGAGTGTCTACTAACCTAAGTTCCGAAGAAGCTGCATCGTCAATCGCTAAAATCGGTAACATCATGCAAGTGTCTGGTAAGGACCTTGGCACATGGTCTGGACACTTTGGGTCAGCCGTGGTGGATTTGGGTAAGTATGGTTGCCCAGTTACTAAGAAATTAGTAGCTTAAAATAACGGCCAAAATCGGTGAAAACTAAGTCTAAAGATAAGTTAATACCGAGGTAAATTGAGTGATTAAAAAAACTCAATCACCGTAGAGCATAGGAAGTGAACCTATGCTTTTTGTTTACTCAAAAAGCGTAGAATACAATCTTCCCACGAGTGGCCGTCACCTTAACAAGTGAAGTTGAAGGTGAAAATATATGCCGAACTCATAGGAAACTATGAGAAACAGAGGATAAAAAGCCTTTGTGATAACAAATGAACCATTTTGCCACGACAGAACGCGATATTGTCGAAATGACCAACCGTTTAGTAGCAGGCGGTAAACTTGCTGGTTTAACTACCCCAGAAATTCTTGGCCTTGCTACTGCTATGAGTAGTGTGGGTATTGAAGCCGAAGCAGGGGGAACTGCGATGAACCAGACCCTTACTGGTATCGGTAAGGCGGTAGCTGGTGTAGGTAAAGGTGCGAAAGAGAAACTAGAAGTCATCGCACAAACTGCAGGAATGACTGCAGAACAATTCTCTACTGCTTGGAAACAGAAACCAGCGGAAGCCTTACAATCATTTATTAAAGGTTTACAACGTGCGCATGACGAAGGCAAGAATATGGATGGCATCCTTGATGAACTTGGAATGACAGGTATTCGTCAAGGGAATATGCTGAAATCTCTAGCATCAGCATCAGATAAGATGAGCGAGGCAGTTAGTCGCTCTAATACCGCTTGGAAAGAAAATAACGCACTTACAAACGAAGCAAGCAAGCGTTATGAAACTACAGAATCACAACTTAAAATCTTCAAGAACAAACTTACTGATATTGCGATTGAGTTTGGTGGGCCACTACTAAAAGCGTTAAACAGTGGTTTGGACGCTGCTAAACCTTGGCTACAAACGTTATCAGACATGGCTAAGAAGTTTAGTGAAATGTCAACAGAGCAACAACAGAGCATTTTAAAATGGGCTGGTTTTGCTGCTGCAATTGGTCCAGCGATGAAAATATTAGGCGGTGGTGCAAGAATTATTAGTGGCTTTTCGAAGACTTTGGGTACAGTCGCTAGAGGAATTGGTAAATTTAGCGGTGTACTAAAATCTGTTTCTGAGGGTAATGGATTTATCAACAGCTTAAAAGGAATGGTCACTGGTATGACTGCTACTGGGACTGCTGCAGAGAGTGCGGCTGCAAGTACAGGATTGTGGAGTACAGCAGTTGGGTTGTTAGGTAATCCAGTTACTTGGGGTGTCCTTGCTGGTGGTGCTGCACTAATAGGCATCGGGATCATTGCGAAAGAAATGGCGGATGCAAACGAACGTACTCAGACTTGGGGAACGAGTGTAAGCAAGCTACAAGACCAAGAGCTATCACGTTTGAAATCTAAAGTAGATGAAGTTCATCAGGCTACCGTAGGCTTTGGCCAAGGTGGAGCGCAAGCGGTTGAGAATGTCCGTAAGAGTGTGCAAGGTCTTGCTGATGATATCCAAAAAGCGATTGACAAAGACCTTGAAAAGACTCTTAAAGGTCTTGAAAAAGTTGGTGCAAGTGAAACAATCCAAAAACGTGCTGTAGCTCAAGCAGAACAGCAAAAGAAGAATGTGCAATCCATGACAGATGAGATTGTACAGATTTATCAAAACGCATCCGATCAACACAGAAAGATCACTCGCGAAGAACAAGCGATTATCTACGACTACGAAAATCAATTTATTGATAAGCAATTGTCATTGCAGAAATATTCTGCTGATGAACGCACTGCCATCATGAAAGCCATGAATGGTCAGATTAGTGATCTGAATGAAACGCAGTTACGTAAAGGATCGGGAGTTGTAGCTAAATGGCTCAAAGAGGAACAGAAGCTCTATGATGAGCAAGTGACTGCATTGAAAGATGCTCACGAAAAGGGGATTTATAGCCAGTCCGAATACAACAAGGAAATGGAAAAACTAAATGCCCAACACAAGTCCAAGATGGAAGCATTTGGCCGTGAGTATGCTGCTCTTCAAAAGGAATGGAGTAAGAAAGTACCTCTTAATTTCGGTAACGACGAACAACGTAAGATGTATTTTGATCAGATGCGCAAGGATTGGGCAGAACTTGGCCTTGATTACGACAAGATGATGGCTAAGGCAGACCAATTCGCCGACATCGTGGGTCGTTCGTCTGGTATGGTTGCTAAGAGCGTGCAAAATATGTCGCAGGAGACCAAAGATGCCAACAACATCTGGAATGGATTAGTATTTGATCCTAAGACTGGACAAGTCAAGACCAATGCACAAGAGGAAGTAACTAAAGCGCTCCAAGCTGAAAATGGCTGGGAGAATATGCAGTTTATCCTCAAGCACGCAAACCTTGAGACTAACGCTAAGATGACGATCGGACAAGCACTGGTTGAGGTTGGCAAGTGGGATAGCTTAACCCCACAAGAGAAAGAGTTAGTAGTCGGTAACAATCAAGGTATGAAAGCCGTCCTTGATAGCAAGACATTGCTGGAACAGTACAATGCAATGCCAGCAGAAGTCAAAGAACTCTTGATGAAGAATACTGACTTCCTATCATCGGGTGAACGTGCTACTGCGATCATTGAGCGTTGGAATACACTCACACCAGAGCAGAAAGAACTGATCTTAAAAGATGCTGCAAGTGATAAGGCTGAACGTGTTAGACTAGCAGTTGATTCGTTAACTGGTATGGCTCACGTAGTCAACTTGGATGCAGAAGACAAGACCAAGAGCGCTATCGCTAGTGCGATGTCTAGCATCTTAACACTACCTACAGACCATAAGACGGACTTGATTGCAACTCCAGACGGTGTAACGCTTGGGACTAACCAAGCTATGGGCGCTTTGGGATTGTATAACGGATTCGCAGTACCTACAAAACAATTTACTGCCGATGCAAGTAACGCAACTAACGCTGCTAACCAAGCAATTGCTAAACAGCAAGAGTGGAATAGTACACCTAGTCCAGTTAAACCGCAGTTGGGTGATCCAACTGGTGCGATAACTGCTGCACGGCAAGCTATTGAAAATCAAAACGCTTGGAATAGCACTCCAAGTCCTATCAAGGGCATCAATGCACAAGATAATACTGCAGGCCCTGTATGGAGCGCTCAATCAAATATCAATAGCGTTCAAGGTAAGACAGTATACATTGATGTCGTAAGGCGGATGATTGGTGGAGCAGCAGCCGCGATTGGTTTTAAAGATGGTACAGACTACCACGAAGGTGGACTTGCAATGGTCAATGACCAACGTGGTACGCTCTACAAAGAAATGGTCACACTACCGGACGGATCATCGTTTATCCCAGAGGGCCGTAACGTGATCCTTGATCTTCCAAGAGGTTCGAAAGTCATGCGCGCTGGTTTGACTAAAAACTTTATGCGTGAATTAGGTATACCGAACTTTGCAGACGGTGTAGGTTGGAAACGTTCGGAAGTTGCGAACGTTACACAACGAATCAAGAATGTTAATGAATGGAAACGGAACAATGAACAGCGTGATCTTGTACCGTTTATCCAAGAGTTGATTGACCAGGTTAAACGTGGTAACAATCGTGACGAAAGGCCAAACCAAAACTACACATTGAATGTGCATGGAAATAGCACTGGACAAGATTTGACACCAGAGTTCATGAAGCGCTTAATGCGTGAACTAGCATACTATACTAATCAGGAAGGAAGGGGATTAGCTTGACGACATTTACTTTCAACGGAAAGAAAAATACTGAATTCGGCTTAAAAGTAGCAGAAGGCAAGAAGATCACTACTTCCAGCCTTGATGTAGAGCGCGTGACGGTAGCAGGGAGAGATGGTGACTTGCTAATAAGTAATAACCGTCTTAATTCTGCTGAATTGAGTTTTCCTGTAAATTTTGTAAAAGAAAAGGGCTTAATTGCTACAGAAGTTTATAAAATTTCTGAATGGCTCAACGTGGCAGGTTATAAGGATTTAACGATCTCTTACGATCCAGATTTTATCTATCGTGCTGCCTATCTTGAAACATTTAGTATTGAAGAAACCATGCGGCAGTTTGGTAAAACAACCATTAATTTTGTGTGTTATCCAGTCAAATTTTATAAGCAGGGTCGTACTACCAAGAAACTAATGAATGGTGCTACCGTGAATGGTATGGGCAATGTCAACGCAAAACCTATCATCACACTTGTCGGATCGGGTGACTGTACACTTACTATTAACGGACGCAAAACTAAGTTAAGAGATGTCCAAGGTAAGATCACGCTGGATATGCAAGCTAACCAGGTATTCTCTGGTAACTTGCAAGCCTGGGATAAGGTGGTTCGCTCTCCTCAATTTCAGATGCCTTACTTTGACTACGGCCGTAACTTGATTAGTTGGGACGGGAATTTTGAAGTGTTTACAATCCCGAACTGGGGGGTTAAGCTATGAGACCTATTTTGTTTAATAAAAATGAGACGGCTTTTGACACTTACGGTCTGGGTGAACTTAACGTTACCAAGGGGACTGTAACCCGTGAACGCAACGGAAATTATACGCTATATTCAGAAATTCCCACGAACGATCCAATGGTTGCAACCCTTGAGAAAGAAATGAAGCTCAAGGCTGATGCTGGACTACGTACCAAGAACCAAACCTTTGAGATCTCGCGAATCGTAAAAGATAGCAGTAACATCGTTAAAATCTACGGTCAGCATATCAGTCATAAGCTGGAATACATGGGGCTAGTGAATGGCAGGCCCTTTAGTGGTTCTGCCTTTACTGCTCTCGCAATCTGGCACAATGCAACGATTGGTGATCTACGTTTTGATGTTTGGTCTGATATCCAGACGACTGGCAAGGGTGTGTTTGATATCTCTAAAATGGAGAATGCCCGTCTTGCCCTTGGTGGTGTTGAGGGATCGATCCTTGATATTTATGGCGGTGAGTATGAATTTGACAATATGACCGTTCGACTGCATAAGCAGTTAGGGCGTACTGCACCAACCGTATTAGAGTATGGCAGAAATATTTTATCTGCTGAATCTGACGAAACGATTGAGAGTGCATACACTAGTGTGTTACCATACGCTACTTATACGCCAGACAAACCAGAGGGCGACACTAGTGATAGCCAGCCTGATCCAGTAACGGTCACACTACCAGAGAATTATGTAGATAGTAAGTATAAGGCTCTCTACGCACATCGCAGAATTAAGGTCGTAGACTTTTCTAGCGAGTTTAAGAGCGATAGTAAGAGTAAGGATATCCCAACACCCGATAAATTGCGTAAAATCGCTAATGATTATATGGAGCGCAATGAAATTGGTAAGCCTAAGATCAACATCAAAATCGAGTATGCTGATCTAGCACGCACACTTGACTATGCGGATCGAGGCTGGATCGAGGAACTAGAGCTATGTGATATCGTGCCTATCTACTACCCACAGATTGGGCTTACGGACGAGACTGCGAAAGTAACGACTGTTACTTACGATTTTGTCAACGAGCGAAACGAAAGCGTGGAATTTGGTGATATCGGTACGAACGTCAGATCAACCATGCAAAGCGGTCTAGCTGGACGGGTTGATGATATCGCTAAGGCTCAACAAGGCTTTGAGAACAGCTTACCAGACTACCTCTTAAATGCGCAAGGTAACAAAGTCTGGTATAACCACCCAGACGATAAAGAACATAAAATCGGTGACATCTGGTTTGAGAAGAACGGTATCTATGACCGAATGTATGTCTGGAACGGATCTCAGTGGGAAAAGCGTATCGACACAGAAGATGTCGATAAGATCAAGAAAGATGTTGATAAACAGCTTGAACAAGCCAAGCAGTCAACTGCTATCGAGATTGAGAAGGCAAACGCAAAAGCACAGGAAGCACTTATTAAAGCTGGAACGATTCCAGACACAGCTACGTTATCGGATCAAATTAAAACGCTGATTTTAAATAGTCCAGATTTATCACGTAAGGTCACGGAAACGTTTAATAATGCGGACAATGGTGATACGATCTATAGTAAGATTGTGTCAAAAGTTGCTACTAATTTCGTTACAACAGCAGAAGTTAATGGAGTGTATGATAGAGTTAATAATCTATCTGATAAAATTGCCAAGCAAACCGTAGAATTTAACAAGCTGACTGAAAGCAACAAGCTTTATGAACGTATCCTTGGCACGTCTGAAACAGGCGCACCAGACCAACTCTCACGGTTGGTTATGAGTAGCCAGATCTTCCAGACAGAGGTCGGGAAATATTCGACTAGTGGTGGACCGAATATGCTCCGAAATTCGCGAGCCGATGACGGATTGAACTACTGGACTGAAGCTAATGGACGGTTGACCTTCACAGCTCACTATTTTTACCTCAACGGTCAAAAAAGAATGTTTTCTCTAAGACCGGGAGCATTTGTCCATAGTCCACGTTTCATCATTAAGCAAAATACAAATTATATGCTTAATTTGATAGCTTTTGATGCTAACACAGCACGCTTTAAAATTGCATTCTGTAAGCGTAGGAAAGGATCGACGAATGACTTCGACGAAATGCAAATAATCTTTGACAAGACTGGTTCTCCTGCATTTAACTCAGACAGAGCCGTCAAGAAGTCATTTAGCTTTAACACAGGGGCATTTGATGAAGGTTATCTGTTATTTAATTACCAAGGCAATCCTAACGGCTGGTCTGGTCTATTTATGACCGAATTGGACTTTTACGAAGGTTCATCAGATCGCTTATGGCAACCGAGCCCAGACGATAGCGCAGAACCTATCGAAGCAGTACGCACACAAGTAAACCAGCTCGCTGGTTCTTGGTCGGTCAAAAATCTAAGTAGCGCGGGCGACGTACTCAACTCTATCAACCTACTTGCTAACGGTACGAACCGAATAGATGGACGGCTAACGCATATCACAGGCCAGACCAAGATTGATAATGCAGTGATTAAGGATGGTATGATTGCTAACCTAAACGCTGATAAAATCATTGGTGGCACGATTGACGCAAGTCAAGTCAATGTGATTAACGTAAACGCAAGCAACGTACTAGCTGGTACGCTAACTGGTATGACCATGCGAGGCGGTCGGATCGAAGCCTTAAACGGTAAGATGAATATTGATTTGCAAAACGGCCAAATGAATATTTTGGATAATGGCGCCGGCCTCACTAGGCAAGGAACCAATCTGCCGACTCAAATCTTGAGAATGGTAGACGATACACAAATCACGAATACTGGTAAGAAATACTCAACTCTCACGGTTTTAGGCTCAACCAGAGATAAAAACGCACTGACACACGTAAGCGGTTTTGCAGGGATGCGTGTATACAATCGAGATGAAACACTAACCGAGTTAGTCGGTGACCAGGTCATCTTATATACAAATAACAACGAACGTAGTCCTTGGATTTTTAAAGCCGGAACAAACAAAGACCATCACAGATTGATACCATCAAATGATAATGGGCAAAAACACTCAATCGGGCGGTCAGATAAGCCACTACATGAGTTGCACGTAGGCGAAATTTACTTAAACGGTGTACGTTTGAAGATGGCTTTGAAAGATATGCTCAACCGCATGGGATATGTCGGTACAGAACGATGGGGGGATAGGATTAATTAATGAACACAACAGACAAAATTATCAACGATGTCGCAGTCCAACTTGCGAATAAGATTATTGAGTGCGCTAACTATAAGGCACTCTATGAAGAAACACAACAACAACTAGCGCGAATCAACAACGTACTAGAAGCAGATGAAGCATTGAAAGAGCTATTCGATGAAGTAGCACAGAAAGGATAATATATGACATTTAAAGTAGTTAACAAGTATTTACAAGAAGCTGGTAAAACATTCGTAGCAATTCGACAAGACGCACCTTATACGGCCTTTGACCGTGTACTAATCGGGGACCGCACCAACGAATCAGACGAAGCATTGATCCAAGCCGTACTCGGACAAGTTGCGACTGAATTCAATCCTGCTGACGGTGTGAAGAAATTGCAAGAGGACTTGCATAACCAAGCCGAAAACTACGAGCAAAAACTCGCAGAAAAAGACACAAAGATCGCAGAAGTTAAGGCCGTAGCAGATTGGGCAGTATTGGCACGGGTGACCGATGTTGAGAATCCACTTGACCCAACAATCTACAAGCGTGGACTTGAATTGGTTGACCTTGGACAGTCTGGTAAGACTTATAAATCACAAGAAATCTTTACACTCGAAGATGCAAGCCATACTGCTGCATACGGTGAGGGCAACCGTGTAATGGTGCAAGTAAACAGTGACTTTACTTACAATGGAGAGACCCTTGAACAACTCGCAAGCCTTTACCAAAATGGTAAGATTGGCATTTGGAAGTGGACGAAACCAAAAGAAGAGAAGGAAGAGAAGCCGGGACAACCTTCTGGTGATCTTGAAACTCAACCAGTGGCGACAGCTACACCACAACCAGTACTTTAATCAGAAAGGGGCGTGATCTATGATCCACTTTACACCAGAAGATATCTCGATGATGGTCGGATTTGTCGGGATCTTACTTGGAATTTACGGAAATTTTAAAGGAAGTGTCGTGGCTCAGGAGAAACGCATGGTCGTGATCGAAAAAGACATTGAAAACATGCGTGACTTCCGTCTTACAGCAGTGAGACGACTTGATAACCACGATGAACAGAATAAGTCTCTATTGATCCTCGCAGAGCAGGTCAAAGCCTTGAGCGAGGATATGAAGGAACTTAAAGCATTAATCCAAAATAAAAATAATTAAGAGGTAACACTATGAAAATCAACTGGAATGTACGTTTGAAAAACAAAAACTTTTGGCTTGCTCTTGTGCCAGCTCTTGCATTACTCTTCCAAGCATTCGCTGATATTTTTGGTATCAAATTGGAGTTTGGCCAAACGATTGATAAAGTTCTTGTATTTATCAATGTACTATTTGCCTTCCTTGTGCTTGTAGGGATCGTCAATGACCCAACCACTATAGGATTGAGCGATAGCACACGAGCATTAGGTTATGAAGAACCTAGCGAAGATTAAACTATTCTTACTAGCGACTATCTATTTCTGGGTAGTCGCTTTTGAATTTAGAAAGGAGCAGTAATGGCTACTTTAAATGATATTTTAGGATATGCCGAAGGCTTAGCAGATGCTGGAACAGGCGTATCTATGAGCAAGTGGGGTATGCAGTGTGCTGCACTACCTAATGCGATCTCTACTTACTTTTTTGGCAAAACTCTTTGGGGAAATGCGATTGATCTTCTCAATTCTGCCCGTGATTTAGGCTATGAGGTGGAATACAATCAAGAAGGCAATCTCGACAGTAAGCCACGGGCTGGGGCAGTATTCGTTATGGATACCACTTACATCTACGGTCACAGTTACGGTCACACCGGTTTAGTTATCGAAGATAGTGACGGATATACCATGCGCACTATTGAACAAAACATTGACGGTAACGAAGATGCTCTTTATGTCGGTGGTCCAGCACGATATAACACCCGTGATTTTAACGGTATTGTAGGCTGGTTCTACTTCCCAGTTGACGGGCAACCAGCACAAGTGACTAATGTCGAACCATCAGAACCTCTTACAGTCGATTCTAGCGCATTTAATGAGGAAACTGGTACATTTACAGTCGAAGTCTCTGCGCTGAATGTACGGGCTTCTGCAGGTTTGTCTGGTGAGATCGTAGCAGTATATACTGCAGGTCAGACTATCAACTATGATGGTTGGATTGATAATGATGGATACATCTGGATCACATACATCGCAGGCTCTGGCAATCGCAGATATGTCGCAGTAGGACAATCGGAGAATGGTAAGCGTATCAATAGTTTTGGATCATTCTCATAAGGAGGTGAACCATGCGGATCAATTCAACAAACTTAAAACAATTCGAGGGGGGCGAAGTCGTTAAACAAGGTGACACAGCTTCCCTCTTTGGCTATGAGTTGCTAGATGAAAATTACAATCCAGTAACCGAATTGGAAGGTCAGGAAGCTACGATCACACTTGCTAATCGTAGCGGTAAGACCAGTTTGACCAGTACGGTCACAGATCATAAGGTTAAATTTAATATTAATAAGGTTTTACCAGTGGGCATCTACCAAGTGGAAATCACTTGCGGTAACTATGTATTCCCATCGGATAAGTCAACAGTAATCAAGGTGACACAATCAACGGAAGAATACACAGCGGACAGTTTGGAAGAGTTTCGGAAGCGTGAGCAAGGCGAAGAGATTCCAGATCTAACCACTCTCTATAATCTAGCTAAAATTTGAAAGGATAGAACATGACTTTAAACACAGAGAAATTAACACAATTCGCACAAGCTGTCGGGACTGATATCAAGGAAATTAAAACCACACTTGCAAATAAAGCCGACAAGTCAGAACTTGGACAAGCTGGAATCACACAACAACAACTAGACACAGCTATCGCTGGTGTCAAGACTGCCATTTTAGGCGATGGAGTACCAGAAGAATTAGATACTCTCAAAGAGATCGCTGACCGTATCGCAAATGGTGCAGGATCAGCAGACCAAGCTATTGTGTCTAAAATGACAGAGCTTGGCCAAAAATTCACTGACCTTGAAAATACTGACTTCGTACAAATCTATACAACGGCTAAAAATACCCTCTAAGGAGGTGCTGAATGGATAAATTAAAGAAAGCTATAGAATCCATTGGTCGTGATATTGGGACGCTTCAAGCTAATCAAGGCGGAGCGTTGCAAACTTCCAAAGCTTACGAGTTGTTTCCAACGTATGCCACGTTACAAGCGCAGATGACCACGAATATCAAGGAGAAGCACGTAGACCTCGGTCTGGACGCTCTCATTGACACCAAACTCCAAAACGGTGGTGATCCGTTTATTACACGGTCAAAATTGCCAACGATTGACACAAGCCAACTTGCAAGTAAGAATGATCTGGAAGAACTCAAACGCAAAGTAGGAACGGGTGCTAATAGTGGAAGTACAGAATTAAAAGGTCAAGGCTTCCCATACGCTCTAAACGCTGATATCGGTACAATATACACTGATACCACGGCTAAGAACGGTGCCGTTAAGTGGATCAAAAAGACCGCTGGAACTGGATCTAACGCTTGGTCGGTATTGTTTGGTGATGTCAAATTTAAGCCAAGAAATATCAACTCAAATCAAACCAACGCATACGTAGAATTTAGACGCATAAACTCAACAGTAGAGGTCGGCTTCGGCGGTTTGTCATGGGGTTGGTTTGGGATCGTGAGACGAGGTGCGCCCAGCTACGTTCCTCAAGGTTCAGACAGAGAGCGAAACGTTGTTATCTTAAACGTTGGCGGTATACCCGTCGGTTTTCGTGCGACCAGCTCAAAACTTGGTATTATGACAAATGACAAGGGCAAGCGCCTTGGGACATTTTATTTAGGCGGGCCGGGTGACGGCAATCAGCTTCGACTACAATTCGATGATCCGGTGCCAACAGATCGGGATATCGGAGACTTGCGGTTTACTAATATGTCCTATGTAACGGACGACCCGTGGCCAGAGACTATATAATAAGACACACAGACCCCCTCAATCGAGGGGGCTTTTTTGTGTTTATAACGGCAATTATCGAGATTGTCTATTATAACGGCAATCGAATGAATACGTAATTGACTACGTTTTTATTCGTTTGAGTGATATTTGACCATACCCAAAACATAGTCAAATCAACCAACCGCATCTAATGGATATCTAATAGAATGTGATTTAGTTTTGTGGTATAAAAGTAAAAACCCTTGTGTATCAAGGGTTTTAGTGTGTTGACTACGTTTTTGACTACGCTTCAAGAAATTTTAATAAGCGATCTGCAACATCTGACCGCTGGTTATCATTTAAGTGTGTATACATATCGAGAGTTGTTTGTATGTTTGCGTGTCCTAACCTATCTGATATGGTTTTAGGTTCTATACCAGCTTCAAAGAGCAGGCTTGCGTGTGTGTGTCGTAGGCTATGCACGTTAAATTGTTTTAGCTTGTGCTTACCAAGGAAGTATAGCAATTCTTCTCTGAAATGGGAAAACTCAAAATAACTACCGCTGGAATTTGTGATAACGATATTTTTAGACTTGATGCCGTGTTTGAAAAACAATTTCTTTTGTTCCAACTTCCAGCTTTTTAAAACTTGTAAAGTGGTATCGTCTATTGATATTGTCCGCAAGCTACATTTGGTTTTAGGAGATTGAGTGGACAACTTACCACCAACTTTGACAAGTGTCTTATTAACGGATATCATCTTATTATCAAAATCAACATCAGACCATTCAAGACCTAGCAATTCCCCTCGTCTCAGTCCAGTATAAGCGAGTGTGTGCCACGCTACGTATAGAGATGGTTTTGCATCTTCTTTGGCTAGTGTGAGAAATTGGTTTAACTCTTCTTTTGTAAGTGCTATTTTAGCTTTGTGAGATTGTTTTTGTTTTGGTCGTATGATCTTATCAACCGGATTGGTTTGTACAATTCCTAGCGATAGAGCAAATTTAAACACACGATTAATCACAGACAGATAGAGTGAATACTGAGTGTATCTCTTACTTAATTTAAGTACAATCTGCTGCATCATAGATACAGATATACTCTCTATTCTGATATCGTTAAAATAATCTTTAACGATAACTTTTAAATACATACTCGTACATTGGTAGGTCGTAGGCTTCACAGTTGTTTCATAGCTTTCTAACCACAGATCAGCTACTTCTTTAAACGTAGGCTTGCTAGAGTGATCTGTAAATCCGTTTTCCTCCACAGATAGCAGTAGCTCCCGTTCTGCTTTCTTGGCTTCCTTCTGCGTTTTAAAACCTCTACGGGTCGTGCGCCTTTGTTTGCCTGTAAATGGATCAACACCAAGATATGCTTGGAGCATATATCTAGTCTCTCCGTCTTTGGTTAAATATTTCTTGATCATTGATTTTTACCTCATTTCTTGTTAAAATGGGTATAGTAAAAAGGGCTTTTTAATGCCTTTTACTATACATGATTTCCTCACACTCAAAAACTTGGCGGTCGGAGAGTGTGGGGATTTTTTTATAGTATTGTCGATAAAAAGTTATATAAAATAACCATCATCACAATAAATACAAGACAACCGCAACCGTATGAGCAACCTTCTGCTAAATCAAAATCAGTTGTTGTTTGGTTGTATATTTTATTGTATGCTGCACGTTCTGGGTCTTTAACCCACCCCATTCCTTTTTGCCCATAAAGTGGAGAGGTGCTTGATTTTATCCTTCGTGTTACTGATCCAGTTGTACGTGCTGAAACTCTCTTTTTTATATTTGGTGTTCGTGGTCCTAATTTCATAATCAATTTTTTCTCATAATCTTTATATTTTAAGCAATTTCTTGTAATTCTCTTTGAAATTGTTGCAAAGTCAAAATAGCCCAGTCTTCGTCATTTTTGTATCCTTGGACTATACTGAGGGCATAATACTCTTGGCAACTGCAATTATACATTAGAAAGTTCATCAAACGATTATGTAATGCAGGCTTTGACATTTGACTGAATTCAATAAGTTGTTTGAACGTCAATCCAGAATTTATATACTCAAGCAATTTAAAGTCATTGAGAAACAAAATTGATGCAATGGTATTTGCTTCATTTTCTAGTGGAGCGATTTCAGCTGGATAGGAATCGTTATAATTTGACGAAGTCTTAGATACTAGAACTTTATCATAAACAGAACTCATAAGGTGACAGTATATATGTGCTAATTCATGAAGAATTGTAAACATTACTCTCCCTTTGATTACGTCTTGATTGATGTAAACAACAAAGCGATTCTTTTCAAAATCTGGAATTGTCATTCCAGAACAAACATTGCAAAAGCTGAAATCAACCAATAATAGAGAATTATTTGAAGTTAAATTATATTTAAGTTCTTGTTTTTTGTTTGGAAACAATTTGTACATTAAATCCGCTTCAAAGTAGACAAATAGAATATTAAACTTAGTTTCGAAAAATTCAATGATTAGTTCGAAAGTAATTTGAGAAATATGAATACCAAAATGGTCAGATATATCCATAAGTAGTCTATTTGCGTTTCCATGATATTGTAAGTAAGTTTCTTTTGAGGGTCTTGTATAATGTTTCAAATAGTCACCTACTTCCAGAAAGATTCATCTTTGACAAGATCACGAGCATTCTTCATCATGTTAATGAGAGCTTTATTGAAGCGCTCTTTTTCGTCGTCCGACATATCTTCAGTTTCTTTGCGAAACATGACGAGTGTTTGCTCTTCTATAGGATCGGTATCTATAATTGAAGCATCCGATGCAATCCGTGGATTATCAGTTCGTCCCAATAGGTAGTCGGTGGACACGTTGAAATAGTCGGCGATTTCTTGTAGGCGGTCAGAGTTTGGGGTTTTCGTTTTTAAGGTATAGAAATAATTGGTACTATACCCTAGACTTTCTTCTAACTTTGCTAAAGAAATACCCCTACTTTTTGCTAATTTTTTAATTTTTTCTAGTGTCGAAAACATTGATACATCAACCTTTCTATGACGTCACAAAAAATATTCTAAAAAATCTAGAAAAAAGTATTGACATTATCTAGAAAAAAGTATAGAATAGTTTTTGTAAGTAAGTTACAACTAAAAAAACAACTAAAAAAATAAATCATAAAAATGTTTTGGCGAACAGTATTTGTGGATTTATTAGTGTTTTTATTATGCTTTCATTTTAGACTTTATTATAGATTTTGTCAAGAAATAACACAAAAAAGTTTAATTTTTAGTTGTTTCTTATTTACATAAATTGGGGATAAGGAGGAACATATATGCCAGATATCGCAAACGGTCGTGAGAAAGTTAATGCTTTTTTGAAAGACAAGGGCATTAAAAAAACAACTCTAGCGGTTGCTTATGGCTTTAAACGACAGGAAGTGACAAATATTCTTAGTGGAACGACTAAAGGTCCACGAGCGAACAGTTTTATTCTTCAGGTTATTGAAGATTATGGGATTGAGTAGAAAGGAGAAGTACCATGAATGAAGTTTTTAACTTTCACGGGCAAGAGGTCCGTACGGTAACTATTGATAATAATCCGTATTTTAGCAATGCGGATGTGTGTAAAATCTTAGACATAAACAATCCAAGTCAAGCTTTGAAAAGGCTTAAACAAGATGGGGTCATTACAAATGAGGTCATCGATGGCCTTGGAAGAAAGCAAGATATGAAATTTGTTTCTGAAAGCAATCTATATAAATTGATTTTTCAGAGTAAGAAAAAAGAAGCGGAAGCTTTTACAGACTGGGTGACCAGTGATGTTTTGCCAGCTATCCGCAAACACGGTCTTTATGCTATTGATGATCTGCTGGAGAATCCAGACATGGCAATCGCAGCACTTCAGAAGCTAAAAGAAGAACGACAACTACGTCTGAAAGCACAGGAAGAAGTGGCTCAAAAGAATCAAATTATCCAAGAGCTTCAGCCGAAAGCGACATACTACGACTTGGTTCTTCAAAACAAATCGTTAGTAGCAATTTCTGTAATTGCAAAAGATTATGGAATGAGTGCAAAAAAAATGAATAAGATTCTACATGAATTGAAAATACAGTTCAAACAGGGGGAAACCTGGCTCTTGTATCAAAAGTACGCTGGCAAGGGTTATACTCAATCAAAAACTCATACAATCGATGCAGATTATAGCAAGATGCATACTTACTGGACTCAAAAAGGACGTTTGTTCCTTTACGATTTACTTAAAAATAAAAAAGGAATTTTGCCACTGATTGAGCAAAAAGATGTGGCATAAAGCAAAAAAAGCACTTCACAGTGGAGTGAAGCGCTCATGAAATTTAACTAAATTAATTATAACACAGAATAGAGAGATAGACAATGATTGAAGAACTAATCAAAGAACAGATCAGAGAAATCTATCTTGAAGCGAAAGAGCAAGCTAAGAAAGAATTGCTACCAGTAAGCCAAGCAGAATTGCAAGAAATGTTTGGTTTTAGCAATGAATATCTAAAACGCTTGAAGCGCAAAGGTTTGAAATTTCGCAAACAAGGAAAATACATTATGTACGATCTAAACGATGTACATGAGATTTTGGAACTAGAAAAGGAAATACAACATGTATAACGAAATTTTAGGATGCATGACAATCGCAGGAACATTTTTTGCAGCAGGCTTCGCAGGTGCGGTTTGGGATTTCAAACGTGCGCAACGGAAGAAAGCCCGTCTGGCGAAGCAGGACGCGATCATGCAACAGTACGAGGAAGATCTACAAGAGAAATTCAACGAGGGCTATCGAGCATCATTTATCGATCTCGCAGAAGCTCGCAAACATTCTTACTCTGACAATGATTGGAGCATGGCAGATGTTCTTTAGAAAAGCAAGACGAATTAAAGAGTTGGAAAGCCTCTTAGAAATCTATAAGAAAAGAGACATCGAACATACGAATGTTTTGAGGGTGCTATTAAATGGACGAAAACGAAGAAATTGACTATAACGATCCAGATTTATGGTTAAGATCGGGATCATTCAAACGCTGGTTAGGCGATGATGATGAGGTATAACAATGAGATTTTACGTTAACACAAAATACGAGCTGGTATGCGCTCCAGACTATCACGACAAATTTGGGAACGTTACAGCAGATTCTCTACTGATTAACACTGGAACGTATACCAATATGCTAGAAGATGAAATCAATCTGGCAGTCAATGAAGTCTTAAAACGATATCGACACGCGATTCCAAAGGAATTAGTCGAAGAATTGTTTAAAGAACGCAAGAGACAAGTGCGAATGATGTGCGATACGAGCGCTATTCTGAGCGAGTACATGGATGGAGGAAAGATAAATGAAGATCACACAAGCGACGAAAATCACGAATGATGATGCGTGCTACTTAATCTACGGAAACCCAGGATTTGGTAAGACCAGTGCGATTAAATACATTGATGGTAAAACGTTAGTCATTAATATCGACAAGTCTGCTAAGGTCTTAGCAGGATGCGAAAACATTGATATTGCAGATGTTGATACACATAAAATTTGGGATGAATGGTTAACAGTTGTTAAGGAATTGTTAAACGGAGCTGGTGAAGCATACGACACAATTGTAGTCGATAACGTTTCGGAGTTATTTCGAGCGTGTCTTGCAAACCTTGGTCGTGATGGTAAAAACTATCGAGTGCCATCGCAAGCGGATTACCAACGAGTAGATTTTACGATTTTAGATAGCTTACGGGCATTATTACAACTTAATAAACGTATCGTATTCACAGCGTGGGAGGCGAGCGACCAATGGACGGACGAAAACGGTATGATCTACAACCGTGCTATGCCAGACATTCGCCCTAAAATTTTAAATAACTTCCTTGGACTGACTGATGTGGTCGCCCGTCTGGTTAAGAAAACAACAGATGATGGTGAGGAAGTCCGTGGATTTATCTTACAACCATCTGCCAGCGTGTATGCTAAGAATCGTTTAGATAATCGGAAAGGCTGTAAGGTCGAAGAGTTATTTAAAGGGGGTGATGATTAGTGGTGTTTGAATTACGTGATTATCAAAGAGAATTAATCATGGATATTAAAAAATCTATGATTGATGGACATAAAAAAATCATGGTTCAATCGCCCCCGTAACCACGATCTGGTAAGACTGTCGTGATGTCGCACATCGCTAAAAATGCGACTGACAAGCAAAAACACGTACTATTTTTCAGCCATCGAAAAGAAATAAATGAGCAGGTCGAAGAAACCTTTAAACGTGGTGAAGTCAATCTTGATTATGTAACCATCGGTACGGTTGGCAGTCTAGTCCGAAAACTGGACACCCTCCCCAAATTTGACGTGGTATTAGTCGATGAGGCCCACCATATTAAAGCAAAGCAATATCAAACGATTTTGAAATATTTCAAAAATGCTACTCAATTATTTTTCACAGGAACACCAATACGATTAGACGGGGCTGGGTTCGATGATCTAGCAGACGATCTAGTGATCGGTAAATCTATACGATGGCTACAGGAACACGGGAACATATCAGAGTTTGATTATTATTCTGTCAATCTCCTCGATTTAAAAAAATTAAGAAAACGGTCTGGAGAGTTTACTAACAGCTCCATAGATGATGCACTTGATTTCAAAGGCGAGTACGGTGATTTTATCGACCACTACAAGCGATTGGCGGATGGTAAACAAGCTATCGTATATGTCCATAGCGTAGTATACGCTGACAAAGTCGCAGAACGATTTAATAATAACGGTTATCGTGCAGTAGTTGTAACTGGCCAAACAGATAAAAAGGCGCGTGAAGAATATATGCAAGCCTTTCGAAATGGTGAAATAACCATCATGGTCAATGTGAATCTATTTACGGAAGGAATTGATTTGCCAAACGTAGATGTCTGTATCATGCTACGACCGACAGCATCATTATCCTTATACTTGCAATTCGCAATGCGACCACTCAACCCCAGAGAGGGGAAGCGTGCAATTCTAATCGATCACGTTGGTAATCATTTAAGACATGGATTACCAAACGATGACAGGGATTGGAAGTTAACTGGACTTTCAAAAACGAAAAAACCAGCCGAAAGATCTCCGAAAACTTGTGAGCAATGCTTTGCGACATTTTGGAGGGAACAGATGAAAGATAATTGCTGTCCGTATTGTGGAGCGGTTATCATTCAACCAAAGATCGTCATTAATTTAGATGACAAACGTTCAGAAATTGAGCTTACAAAGATAGACCAAGAAATGGTATTCATCAATGTGAACGGTGAAGAAATCGAGGTCAGAAAAGATGAAGCGATGGTATATTGTCGCGTTAAAAAATATGGAAAGCAATATACAAAATGTCAGAACCTAGCCGAATTAAAAGCGTTCCGAAATTTAAAAGGATATGCCAACGGTTGGTTATGGTTTCAACAAAAACGGTTAAATATTTGGAGGTAACTTACTATGTCACTATTTTCAGTAAACTACGAAGCAGCAGAACAATTCGCGTCTATCACAGATGGAACGTATGAGGTATTCGTCTCACAGGCGGAGCAGAACGCAAGCAAGAACGGTACAGATTTTCTGGACATCCGCCTTAAAATTCGTGATGATTTCCAGCAGAAATTCCGCAACAATCTGATTTTTGATAAAATCTGGATTTCAAAAGAAACACTTCAATATCCAACATGGGCGCTTCAACGCTATGCCAAAGCGGTCAAAATCCCAGAGGGAATTGAAGTAAACTCTATTGACCAATTCCTTGAATTAATTCGTGGTAAGTCACTCAAAGTAACCGTTAAAAACATTACATCAGAATATAACGGTAAGACTTACGAGAATTTGAACGTAACGAAGATGGAGCAATCAGAATTGCCAGCATTCGCTGGTGAGATCAAACCCTCTACGAATCAACAGATCGAAGATTTAGATTTGCCATTCTAAGACTATGGTAGGAATGGTAGATTACGCGCTAAATTATCAAGCTAACGGCTTTTCTGTCATTCCAATCGACAAGCGTAGTAAGCGTGCTATCACTAAATTTAAAGATAGCACCTTTAACGCTGACGATATCAAACGGTTTTGGCACGAAGAACCAGAGGCGAATATAGCGCTCAGAACAGTAGACTTCTTTGTCATTGATATAGATGTCAATAAAACCGAAAACGGCTACCAGTCGTTAAATGATTGGGAATTATCACAGTATATACCAGAAACTCTCAGAGTAACCACTCCAAGCGGCGGAGAGCATATCTACTTAAAGAAACCCAAAGGAATTGAAATAAGTCAAGATATACGGATCAAAGCTGGTATAGATATTAAGGCAAACAAAAACAATTACATCTTAGTACCGCCTAGCAATAATTCTAAAGGTCAGTATAAGTGGAAGAATAAGCACCCTATCGCTGAATGTCCACCAGAGATTTTAGAAATCTTAAAAACTGAAAAGAAAAAATCCAAGGTTAACTTCACCACGGATTATCAGAAAGGTGAGTATTCAAGTAAAACAGCAAAACTTTTTGAACAGGTCGTATTCGGTCTGGGTGACAAGGGCGGTAGAAATAACGCACTTGCAAGTTTTATCGGTGGCCTACTACTTAGAGGGGTTGAAGTAGATGCGATTTATATGCTTGCAAAACTAGCGAATCACTACACACCCGAAAGTCTCTCACAGAGCGAATTAGACCGCACGTTTGAAAGTATGCTTAGAAAGGATATGGATGGATCTTGAATTATTAAAACAGCAGTATCGAGAAATGCAAAAGCAACGACACCTCATAGAAATCATTGAAAAACCAAACGATTGGCGAGAAATTCGGCTAGCGTGTCGTGACTATCGTGAACGCTGGTTGGAAGAACATAAGAATGATTATGATCCCGTGACGAACACGGTAACCCCAAAGAAGAATCCCCCCACGCGCCTTACTGAATTGGCAGTGGCGCAAGGAATGGAAGAAATTCTTTACATCGTCAATCTCTCGAATGATCGTGTAGCGGTCTATGATCCAGATCATGGATATTACCACAAAGACCCCAGCTATGCTTATAAAATCATTCGACTATTAGAGCCGAATTTTAGCGAGGCACGCGCAAAGAACGTACTCTTTATGCTTGCAGCGACCCCACGGGTTAACCAACATGAGCATTTCTCATGTAACTTCTCAACAGGGGAATACAAAGACCCTAAGCGTTTTATCTTAGTAAAAAACGGTATCTATGATAAGAAAAGAAAAATTCTTACAGGATTTACACACGAATTCGTAGCATTCTCAACGATTGCAACTGAATACAATCACTTTGCGAAATCTCCAACGATTGACGGTTGGAACGTAGATGATTGGTTACTGGATTTAATGAGTGGTGATGAAGAGCTGGTACATCTCATCTGGCAAGTTATTTCAGCAAGTCTTAACGGTAACTATTCATACCGCAAGTCGATCTGGTTTGTTGGTGAGGGGAACGATGGTAAGGGTACAGTCCAGCAGTTAATCACTAATGTGGTCGGGATGAAAAACGTGGCCAGTCTAAAAATCAATCAATTCGCAGAACGTTTCTCGCTCTCAATGATTGAGGGAAAAACGGTCGTGATTGGTGATGATGTACAGGCTGGTATCTACGTAGACGAATCTTCAAACTTTAATAGCGTAGTAACGGGTGAACCCGTACTGGTTGAAGAAAAAAATAAACAGCCATACACTACGGTATTTAAAAAAACCGTGATCCAGTCTACCAACGAACTCCCACGGTTTAAAAATAAAACTAACGGGACATATAGACGGTTTGCGATTATCCCATTTAAAAAATCATTCTCAAGTGAAGATGATAATTGGGCGATCAAAGATGATTACATCTATCGTGAGGAAGTGCTGGAATACGTTTTGAAGAAAGCACTTGAAATTTCATTCGATCGGTTTATCGAACCGAAAGCATCACTTGAAGCCCTCGAAGATTTTAAAGAATCTAATGACACGGTCAAAGCGTTCGTCATAGAATGGTTCAATAAATTCGAATCCACCCGCCTCCCGTCAAGGTATTTGTGGTGGCTGTATCAGGAATGGTGCAAGGATGAGGGAGTGACGAAGCTGACTAAACGGAAATTCGAAAATCAGTTGGCGAAAAACATCCCTCCCGAATGGGTTAAGAAAAAGTTCCAGCCTTTAGGAAAATTCATCCCGTCCGTAGATGTACCGCCTTACTATATAGGCTTCTCATGGGGTGATGATGAAAATAAAATCATTACAACGGGTTACGAAAAAATTAACCGTTAACCGTTTGTTTACCGTTTAAAATCGCAAACGGTAAACACCTTAAAGCCTTATATACCAAGGGTTTACATTACCTTATTTACCTTTTAACCTTTCTATTACTATTAAAATAATAAATAAATAAATAATAAAAATATATATAAAGAGAAACGGTAAGGTTAACGGTAAATTTTATAAAAAAAGTAGTGTCAAACCTTTGGGGCTGTAAGGCAAACAGAGTTTACCTTTTAAAAAACAGAAACGGTAAATTTTGGAGGATATTGTGAAAACTGAACATACTATACAAAATGAAATACGGGTGGCCTTAACCGAAAATGGCTATACGGTATTTCGGGCAAATGTCGGAAAAGTAAAAACCGCAGATGGCAGATGGTTTGATACGGGATTACCGAAAGGCCATCCAGATTTATACGGTTTTAGACCCGATGGGAAAATATTTTACATCGAAGTAAAAAACGCAAACGGTCGAGCGAGACCAGAACAGAAACAATTTATCAAAACAGTTAAAGCGCGTGGCGCACTTGCAGGTATTGCACGTAGCGTAGAAGATGCGCTGGCAATCGTAAAGGAGACAAACCATGAATAAAAAAATCATTTTAGCAACAGTCGCAACAATCGCAGCAGTCGCAACAGCACAAGGAGTATATGCAGATGAAGTACAAGGAACAGTTACAGCAGGAAATAGCGCAAGCACAGTTACAACTGCAGGAGCTGGAAGAATTGGAACAGAAAAAAATGAAGCAACGGAAGACATTAAACAACCAACTGCTGAAGATACAAATGCAGAAGCAGGAAGCCAAAGCAACGATTCAAACAAATCGGGAGTTGCTACGAATGACGATGACGTTTAAATAGGTGAAGGGGGTGAATGATGCGAAGAATGACTGTATGGGCATTGTTTGATAGTGGTAACGGAAGTTATACGAAAGGTGTCAAAGCGCTGAATGAAGATGGTGAATTTAATATCGAAATATATCCAATAGGAATAGATATTGAACATAAGAATGATCACTTTATAAATTTAAACCTTGCTGATTATAGTCGTTTGTTTGGTGATAATACCTTGTTTGATACTCTGGATAAGTTACCAAAGCCAGATCTGATTATAGCAAGCCCACCTTGCGAAAGTTGGAGTAATGCAAGTGCTATGTGTGAGGGTAATGCCTGTTGGAAGCAAGAAGATCTCTCGGATAGCCTTTTTAAACCTCAAAGAGAAGCTAGCATGTTTACTATCAGAAATGCTTCTGACTATGAGAAGGCCTACAACAACTACAAGTATGACCGTCAATTTATGAAGAGGGTAAACGGAGAGCTTTGTGCTTTTAATACTATTGAAATCATCAAACGGTATAACCCTAAATATTTCATCATAGAAAATCCAGCTAGTGGGCGTTTGTGGAAATATATTGAGGATGTGATGGATTTTAAGTTGCCATATCTAAACATAACAAGGTATAACAACTACGATTATCCGCTACAGAAACCTACAAAATTCGCTAGCAACATTGATTTGAAATTAAAAAATGACATCATCAAGCAAGATGTAGAATGGAAACATTTCTCGAAATCTTACAATGAACGTTCCAATATACCACAGAAATTAGTTAAGACGATCTTCAAGGAGGTGTATAGAAATTTTTGCATTTAAGCTATCGTCTCAACTGCATCTGGAACGTGCGTGGGCGCTGGGAATTTGAATTAAGGCTGGCAGATTGTAACAGGTCTGTCAGTCATAACCTCACAAACTAAAATATTATACACTGATACCGAAGCGAGTGGGGCGCTTCAACCGAATCGTGATAAAACTATCGGTTTTATGCCTTAACACACGATTCAAAACAATGTATATCAACCTATAAATAAATAAAGGAGAGTCCTTTCTTTAAGAATTTACATACACGGAATCTGATATACGTTCCAAACGATCAACAAAATAATGATAATTCATAGCAATGCCGTTGATCCATTGCGTCCTAGATTGGTATGAGGCTTGGAAAACCTCAGAGGGTTCGATTCCCTCTATAGGATTTAGGACGGGAATAGGACTCCTTATGATACATTTTTTATTTCACGCTATCGACCCGTCCCGATAGCTGGCCAGTTGTAGTAAACAGGGTGGTGCAACTCCATCTACTGGCCATTGCTCACTATAATTTTAGAAAGGCCCTCTAATCTAGTTTTTCTGAAAAAGGGGAGCAGAGCAACTCCCCTATTTTAGTAAAATGGATAGAGAATAATATGGATATTGAATTAATCAAGCAATCAATCAGACTGGATCGACAGCGACTACAAGACACAAGCAGTGACCTGCTTATACAAAAAAACATCGGTAAGACGGCAGTGATTGGACGATCACGGGCAATTAAAGAAAGGATCAACAAAAACATTATGGCATTAGAAAAGGAATTAGTAACGTTAACCAAGAAATGGTTTATCGACCGTGACCTCGAACACGGTGGACGGTTAGACAAGCAGGCTTTGAAATTGAGCGAGGAATTCGGTGAGCTATGCGCTGGATACCTCAAACAAAATGAAAAGCTAACCAAGGATAGCATCGGTGATTGTGCGGTAGTGATCGTAGGTCTTGCTCTTTTGATTGACGTAGACGTACACAGTATCTTTAAGATCGAAGATGGTGTTAGACCAAAAGAAACAATGGAAAGTTTTAAATTGCTGAATGCCAATATCAGTGAGTTCCAGCTATCTCAAGATTTAGCAAGTAAAGAAATGTGTCGCCACAATCTAGTGCGTGCGGTGGCTTACTTAAAATCTATTAGTAAGGCACTCAACTACGACTTCGCAGATTGCTTTGAGCTAGCGTACAACGAGATCAAGGACCGGAAAGGTCGCTGGGTCGAGGGTAGCTTTGTAAAAGAGGAGGATTTGGAAGATGGAACCATGGTATAAATTTATTTTATATGGAACTTATGACGGGTTTAGCCGAAGCACCCTTGGCGATGACAATTTATATTTGGTTTTAGAGAATGGTGAGAAAGTAGAAGTTCTTAGATGCTTTGTAAAAAATGCAAGTGATTTCATTGAAAAAGATAAACTAAAATTAAAAGACGTTATCGCACGAATTAAGAAGCTAGATCTTGGCACTCAGAAAGTTTGGCTCAACGAAATTTTGAATGAATTGGGTAGCGACTATGGGACTTTGAAATATAAAGCAGGTTACGAGCAAGGAAAACTAGAGGGTGAATGGGTTGGTCGGCAATTAAAAGATGCTGAAAAAATTCGGCAAGAGTTAAATAAGCCAACAGTACCGCAGATCGTTGCAGACTATATCAAATATACTAAAGATGCTGAATGGGATCTACAAGAAGCGATGGACGACGTGGCTTATGAAGATAATAAAGATCTCAGAAAATGGTTTAACAATAATATAGAACTCTTTGCACGAGCTTGGATTGACGGCTACGAGGTCGAGGAAGAGAAGCGGTATACAGTAAAAATGAGAACAACAAATCAACCGCTATTTTATAACAGTCTGGAAAAGAAACTATTCTTTTCTTTGGGAGAATTAGCTACTCAATTCACCTTCAAACAACTTGAAGAAGCGGGTTTTGACTGGGTGTTTGATTGTCCGGGGATTGATATTGAGGAGGTTGGGAAATGACAGATATAAGGATACTAGATGCTTGTTGTGGCAGTCGTATGTTTTGGTTTGATAAACATGAGAGTCATACAACTTTTATGGATATCAGACAAGAAAAGTTTGATATCCATGGGAAAAAGGTCAACGTAGACCCTGATATTATCGGCGATTTTCGTGATATGCCATTTGAAAATAATACTTTTAATTTGGTTGTTTTTGATC
>OBXL01000124.1_pt1 | contig 41344 bp, 48 predicted proteins | sample 1476591 | NCBI WGS metagenome assembly OBXL01 (sample SAMEA2580155, study PRJEB22360) | human gut metagenome | biome: human gut; feature: human-associated habitat; material: faeces | place: Denmark | collected 2008/2010 | reverse complement strand
CAATCGCAGATATGCTTACTCGTGTAAGAAACGCAAACATGGTGCGTCACGAGAAATTAGAATTACCTGCATCAAATATTAAAAAACAAATTGCTGAAATCTTAAAAAATGAAGGTTTCATTAAAAACGTAGAATACGTTGAAGATGATAAACAAGGTGTTATTCGTTTATTCTTAAAATATGGTCAAAACAATGAACGTGTTATCACAGGATTAAAACGTATCTCAAAACCAGGTTTACGTGTATATGCTAAAGCGAACGAAGTGCCTAAAGTATTAAATGGTTTAGGTATCGCATTAGTTTCAACTTCTGAAGGTGTCATCACTGATAAAGAAGCTAGAAAACGTAACGTTGGTGGAGAAATCATCGCATACGTTTGGTAATAATAAATAAGGAGGTGCCATAACATGAGTCGTGTTGGTAAGAAAATTATTGACATCCCTAGTGACGTTACAGTATCTTTTGACGGACAAACAGCTACTGTAAAAGGTCCTAAAGGTGAATTAACTAGAACTTTTGATGAAAGAATGACTTTTAAACAAGATGAAAACACTCTAGAAGTTGTAAGACCTACTGATTCTAAAGAAGATAGAACAGTTCATGGTACAACTCGTGCGTTATTAAATAATATGGTACAAGGTGTTTCTCAAGGTTTTGTTAAAACTCTTGAACTTGTTGGTGTAGGTTACCGTGCTCAAATGCAAGGTAATGACTTAGTATTAAACGTTGGTTACTCTCATCCTGTTGAAATTAAAGCTGAAGATGGCATTACTTTCGCAGTAGAGAAAAATACAACTGTTACAGTATCTGGTGTATCTAAAGAACAAGTTGGAGCTATCGCTTCTAATATTCGTTCAGTAAGACCTCCAGAACCTTATAAAGGAAAAGGTATCCGTTACCAAGGTGAATATGTTCGCCGTAAAGAAGGTAAAACTGGTAAATAATAGATAACTCTCTAAAGAAAGGAGTAATACAATGATCAGTAAAATTGATAAAAACAAAGTGCGTTTGAAAAGACATGCTCGTGTGCGTACTAAATTATCAGGTACAGCTGAAAAACCACGTTTAAATGTATATCGTTCAAACAAACATATTTATGCACAAATTATTGATGATGTTAAAGGTGAAACTTTAGTACAAGCTTCATCTCAAGATAAAGATATCGCTAGTGATTCTACTTCTAAAGTTGATTTATCAACTAAAGTTGGTGAAGTAATCGCTAAAAAAGCTTCAGATAAAGGTATCAAAGAAATCGTATTTGATCGTGGTGGCTATTTATATCATGGTCGCGTTAAAGCGTTAGCTGAAGCTGCGAGAGAAAACGGATTAGAATTTTAATTTAAAGGAGGGACAAATACATGGCTCGTAGAGAAGAAGAAACGAAAGAATTTGAAGAACGCGTTGTTACAATTAATCGTGTTGCTAAAGTTGTTAAAGGTGGACGTCGTTTCCGTTTCACTGCATTAGTAGTAGTAGGAGATAAAAATGGTCGTGTAGGTTTCGGTACTGGTAAAGCTCAAGAGGTACCAGAAGCTATTAAAAAAGCTGTAGAAGCAGCTAAAAAAGATTTAGTAGTAGTTCCACGTGTAGAAGGAACAACTCCTCACACTATCACTGGCCGTTATGGTTCTGGTAGTGTATTTATGAAACCAGCTGCACCTGGTACAGGAGTTATCGCTGGTGGTCCAGTACGTGCCGTATTAGAATTAGCAGGTATCACTGATATCTTAAGTAAATCATTAGGTTCAAATACACCTATCAACATGGTACGTGCGACATTAAATGGTTTACAAAACCTTAAAAACGCTGAAGATGTTGCGAAATTACGTGGCAAATCAGTAGAAGAATTATATAATTAAGGAGGGAAAATAAATAATGGCTAAATTACAAATTACCCTCACTCGTAGTGTTATTGGTCGTCCTGAAACACAACGTAAAACTGTTGAAGCTTTAGGTCTTAAAAAGACTAATAGTTCAGTAGTTGTTGAAGATAACCCTGCAATTCGTGGGCAAATCAACAAAGTTAAACACTTATTAACAGTTGAAGAAAAATAATTAAGGAGGTGCCTAAATAATGAAATTACATGAGTTAAAATCAGCTGAAGGTTCACGTCGTGTACGTAATCGTGTAGGTCGTGGTGCTGGTACAGGTAATGGTAAAACTAGTGGTCGCGGTCAAAAAGGTCAAAAAGCACGTTCAGGTGGTAGCGTAAGACCAGGATTTGAAGGTGGACAATTACCTTTATTCCGTCGTTTACCAAAACGAGGTTTCACTAACATTAATCGTAAAGAATATGCTATTGTTAACTTAGACCAACTTAATCAATTTGAAGATGGTACTGAAGTAACTCCAGCTTTATTAGTTGAAACTGGTGTGGTTAAGAATGAAAAATCTGGTATTAAAGTACTAGGTAATGGTTCACTTGATAAAAAATTGACAGTGAAAGCTCACAAATTCTCAGCTTCAGCGGTTGAAGCTATCGATGCTAAAGGTGGAGCACACGAGGTGATCTAATGTTTCAAACGTTTATGAGCTTCTTTAAAACTAAAGAAGTTCGAAACAAGATTTTCTTCACATTAGCAATGTTAGTAATATTCAAAATAGGAACTTATATTCCGGCTCCTGGAGTTAATCCTGAGCCTTTTGAACAGCAAGGTTCTGATCAAGGTGTCGCTGCTCTTCTTAATACGTTTGGTGGCGGAGCCTTAAAGAACTTTTCTATCTTTGCTATGGGTATAATGCCGTACATCACTGCTTCTATCGTAATGCAATTATTACAAATGGACATTGTCCCTAAATTTACTGAATGGGCTAAACAAGGTGAAGTAGGTAAAAGAAAGCTTAGCAATGTAACACGTTATTTCGCTATCATATTGGCATTTATACAGTCAATTGGTATGGCATTTCAATTTAATAACTATTTAGGCGGTAAATTGATTATTCATCAATCTGTCATGAGTTATTTATTGATTGCTGTAGTTTTAACAACTGGAACTGCATTTTTAATTTGGCTTGGTGATCAAATTACACAGTTTGGTGTAGGTAATGGTATTTCAATCATTATCTTTGCAGGTATTTTATCAACGTTGCCATCATCAATTATCCAATTTGTGCAACAAGCATTTGTTGGTAATGACGATACAACGTTAGCATGGTTAAAAGTCATCGGTTTAATTGTTGGATTAATTTTATTAACAATTGGAGCGATTTATGTATTGGAAGCGAAACGTAAAATTCCAATTCAGTATGCTAAAAAACAATCTGCACAACGTTTAGGATCACAAGCAACATATCTACCTTTAAAAGTAAACTCTGCAGGGGTTATTCCAGTCATCTTTGCGATGGCATTCTTCTTATTGCCAAGAACATTAACATTGTTCTTCCCTAAAGCTGATTGGGCGCAAAATATTGCAGAATATGCTAACCCTTCAAACACTTATGGTATGATTGTTTATGTTATATTAATTATTGCATTTGCATATTTCTATGCCTTTGTTCAAGTTAATCCTGAAAAAATGGCTGACAACTTGAAAAAACAAGGTAGTTATGTACCAGGAATTAGACCTGGGGAACAAACAAAAAAATATATTACTAAAGTACTTTATCGCTTAACTTTTGTAGGCTCTATTTTCTTAGCAGTTATTGCTATTCTTCCAATTATAGCGACAAAATTTATGAATTTACCTCAATCAATTCAAATTGGTGGTACAAGTTTATTAATCGTTATTGGTGTAGCAATTGAAACTATGAAATCACTTGAAGCACAAGTGAGTCAAAAAGAATATAAAGGCTTTGGTGGTAGATAATTTGTAGGAGGGCAATTTATGAATATCATTTTAATGGGTTTACCTGGAGCTGGTAAAGGTACTCAAGCGAGTGAAATTGTTAAGAAATTCCCAATACCACATATATCTACTGGTGACATGTTCAGAAAAGCGATTAAAGATGAAACTGATTTAGGAAAAGAAGCTAAATCATACATGGATCGTGGAGAATTAGTCCCTGATGAAGTTACTGTAGGTATCGTTAAAGAAAGAATTTCTGAAGACGATGCAAAAAAAGGTTTCTTATTAGATGGATTCCCTAGAACAATTGAGCAAGCTGAGGCATTAAACAACATTATGTCTGAGCTTGACAGAAATATTGATGCTGTTATCAATATTGAAGTTCCTGAGGAAGAGCTAATGAATCGTCTTACAGGTCGTCGTATCTGTGAGAAATGTGGTACAACTTATCATCTTGTATTTAATCCTCCAAAGGTTGATGGTGTTTGTGATATCGATGGTGGAAAACTTTATCAACGTAAAGATGATAATCCAGAAACAGTATCTAATCGTTTAAGCGTTAATGTTAAACAATCCAAGCCAATTTTAGAGTATTACGATGAAAAAGGCGTATTGAAAAACATTGATGGTGCGAAAGATATTGACGAAGTAACCAAAGATGTCATTGATATCTTAGATCAATTAAAATAGGTCAACTAATGTGCGATCTAGATTTATGTGAACTTTGATTAGGTTTCTCTGGCAAGAATTTATTTTTTGAGTGTCGTATGACGATCATAATTCCCGCATTTTGTTAAACTTATAATAACTATTCACTATATTAGATTCGTATCGTTGAAGTTGTCTATTGACGATTACCTTACTATTGTAAAAAGGGGGAAGTTAATCAATGGCGAAACAAGATGTAATAGAATTAGAAGGTACAGTACTTGATACTTTACCAAATGCTATGTTTAAAGTAGAATTAGAAAATGGTCATGAAATTTTAGCACATGTAAGTGGTAAAATTAGAATGAATTATATTCGTATTCTACCTGGCGACAAAGTAACAGTAGAAATGTCTCCGTATGATTTATCACGCGGTAGAATTACGTATCGTTATAAATAATCGTCACTCCATAATATAGGGAGGTATAAAAATGAAAGTAAGACCATCAGTAAAACCTATTTGCGAAAAATGTAAAGTCATTAAACGTAAAGGTAAAGTTATGGTAATTTGTGACAATCCTAAGCACAAACAAAGACAAGGTTAATAAAAGAGAGGTGTAAAAATATATGGCACGTATTGCAGGAGTAGATATTCCACGTGAAAAACGCGTAGTTATTTCATTAACTTACGTATATGGTATCGGTACTTCAACAGCTAAAAAAATTGTTGAAGAAGCTAACGTATCAGCTGATACACGTGTAAAAGATTTAACAGATGACGAATTAGGTCGTATCCGTGAAGTAGTTGACGGTTATAAAGTAGAAGGTGACTTACGCCGTGAACAAAACTTAAACATTAAACGTTTAATGGAAATTTCATCATACCGTGGTATTCGCCACCGTCGTGGTTTACCAGTTCGTGGTCAAAAAACTAAAAACAATGCTCGTACTCGTAAAGGCCCAGTTAAAACTGTAGCTAATAAGAAAAAATAATAGGTAAAGGAGGCAAAATATAAATGGCACGTAAACAAGTATCTCGTAAACGTAGAGTTAAAAAGAATATTGAAAATGGTGTAGCACACATCCGTTCAACATTCAACAATACAATCGTAACTATCACTGATGAATTTGGTAATGCTTTATCTTGGTCATCAGCTGGTGCATTAGGTTTCAAAGGATCAAAAAAATCAACACCATTCGCTGCTCAAATGGCATCTGAAACTGCTTCAAAATCAGCAATGGAACATGGTTTGAAAACTGTTGAAGTAACAGTAAAAGGACCTGGACCAGGTCGTGAATCAGCTATTCGTGCATTACAATCAGCTGGTTTAGAAGTAACAGCAATCAGAGACGTTACTCCAGTACCTCACAACGGTTGTCGTCCACCAAAACGTCGTCGCGTATAATTTTTATTGATTGTTATTGTTACAAATCACTGAGCGAAACAATTTTAAAATTAATTCGACGTTATTAAGGAGGATTTTGTAAATGATAGAAATTGAAAAACCTAGAATTGAGACAATTGAAATTAGTGAAGATGCTAAATTCGGTAAGTTCGTTGTTGAACCACTTGAACGTGGCTACGGTACTACACTAGGAAACTCCTTACGTCGTATCCTACTATCTTCATTACCAGGTGCAGCCGTTAAGTACATCGAAATTGAAGGTGTTTTACACGAATTTTCAGCTATAGACAATGTTGTTGAAGATGTTTCTACAATTATTATGAACATCAAAAAATTAGCATTAAAAATCTATTCTGAAGAAGATAAAACATTAGAAATTGATGTGAGAGATGAAGGCGAAGTAACAGCAAGTGATATTACTCACGATAGTGATGTTGAAGTTCTAAACCCAGAACTTAAAATTGCAACAGTGTCTAAAGGTGGACATTTAAAAATTCGTCTTGTTGCTAATAAGGGTAGAGGTTACGCATTAGCAGAACAAAATAATACTAGTGATTTACCAATTGGTGTAATTCCTGTAGATTCACTATATTCACCTGTTGAACGTGTAAACTATACAGTTGAAAATACACGTGTAGGTCAAAGTAGTGATTTTGATAAATTAACTTTAGATGTTTGGACTAATGGTTCAATTACTCCACAAGAGTCTGTTTCATTAGCTGCTAAAATTATGACTGAACATTTAAATATTTTCGTTGGTCTTACAGATGAAGCGCAAAATGCTGAAATCATGATTGAAAAAGAAGAAGATCAAAAAGAAAAAGTACTTGAAATGTCTATCGAAGAATTAGACTTATCAGTACGTTCATACAACTGTTTAAAACGTGCAGGCATCAATTCTGTTCAAGAATTAGCGGACAAGTCTGAAGCTGATATGATGAAAGTGCGTAATTTAGGTCGTAAATCTCTTGAAGAAGTTAAATATAAATTAGAAGATTTAGGATTAGGTTTAAGAAAAGAAGATTAATAAGTTAAAGGAGGTTAACTCATGGGTTACAGAAAATTAGGTCGTACTTCTGATCAACGTAAAGCTATGTTACGTGACTTAGCTACATCACTTATCGTAAGTGAGCGTATTGAAACTACAGAAGCTCGTGCAAAAGAAGTTCGTAGTGTTGTTGAGAAATTAATCACTTTAGGTAAAAAAGGTGACTTAGCATCTCGTCGTAATGCTGCTAAAACATTACGTAATGTTGAAATCTTAAATGAAGATGAAACTACACAAACTGCACTTCAAAAATTATTTGGTGAAATTGCTGAACGTTATGCAGAACGTCAAGGTGGATACACTCGTATTCTTAAAGTAGGTCCTCGTCGTGGTGACGGTGCTGAATCAGTTATCATCGAATTAGTAGATTAATTTTATATATAAATACACTAACTACTTGTATTTAAAGCAAATGAGTGCAACGATAATGTTTGCCACATACAAATATTGTCTAGCTCAGAGTACCCCATCAACTAAATACTAATATAAAGCGTGAACTCAACTAAAATGTGATGGGGTGCGCGCTTTTTTAATTTTAATGAATCTATAATGATTAAAAAGAGTCGTGCTTTTGAGGCATGACTCTTTTTATATATGAAAGACGTTTACTCATGTACATCTAGTTTTTATTCATGTAAACTAATGTAGTAACTATTAATAAAGGAGGAAGGCTGTGAAAACTGATAATAACAATATCATCGAACTTAAACATGTACATTTTCAATATCAAAAAGATGCGGCCTTCACTTTAGAAGATGTGTCATTTAATATACCAAAACATCAATGGACATCCATTGTAGGACATAATGGTTCGGGGAAATCTACAATTGCAAAACTTATAGTTGGAATAGAACAAGCAACTGAAGGAGAAATTTTTTATAACAATCATTTAGTTACGCCTGATTATTTAAGAGAGGTTAGACGCCATATTGGTATTGTCTTTCAAAATCCAGAAAATCAATTTGTAGGTTCAATTGTGGAATATGATGTAGCTTTTGGACTCGAGAATCACGCAGTATCTCATGACAAAATGAAAGCAATCGTCATTCAATCTTTAGATAATGTAGATATGAAAGAATATATGGAATATGAACCACATTCTTTATCGGGAGGCCAAAAGCAACGCGTGGCTATTGCAGGAGTCTTAGCACTAAGTCCAGATGTCATCATTCTTGATGAAGCAACCTCTATGTTAGATCCCCAAGGTAAACAGTCTTTACTTTCATTAATTAGACAAGTTAAACAAGAGAAAAATTTAACGATTATTTCTATTACTCATGATTTAAGTGAAGCGTTAGAAAGCGACCATGTCGTCATTATGAATAAAGGTAAAGTTTACAAAGAAGGCAAGCCAAATTTTATTTTTTTAAATACACAGTATTTAGTAGAGATTGGCTTAGATTTACCATTTGCAATGAAAATGAATCAAAAGCTAGGCTTTAAAGATGAATTCACTACATATGAAGGGCTGGTTGATAAATTATGACCATTCAATTTAATCATGTTTCATATATTTATCAAAAAGGCACTCCTTATGAATATCAAGCCTTAAATGATATCAATCTCAAAATTGAGCAAGGTAAATACTATGCGATTGTTGGTCAAACAGGAAGTGGTAAATCCACACTCATTCAACATTTTAATGGGCTATTAAAACCAACAAAAGGTAGTATTACTTTTGATAATAAGGAGATTACTCATAAAACAAAAGACAAGCATCTACGAGAATTAAGACAACAAGTAGGTTTGGTTTTTCAATTTCCTGAATCACAATTGTTTGAAGATAGTGTGGAAAGAGAAGTAGCATTTGGTCCTAAAAATTTTAAGATGAATGTGGAACAAGTTAAGTCTTATGCGTATCAGTTACTCTTAGATTTAGGTTTTGATCATCATATTATGGAACAATCGCCATTTGAAATGTCAGGTGGTCAGATGCGTAAAATTGCATTAGTTTCTATCCTTGCAATGAAACCGAATATAATTATTCTTGATGAGCCTACTGCTGGACTTGATCCAAAAAGTCGTCAGCAAGTGATGGAATTAATAAAATCAATTCAAGTCAATCATCATAAAACTGTCATATTAGTGTCACACGATATGAATGATGTGGCGCGATATGCAGAAGAAATCATTGTAATGAGGCAAGGGAAAGTAATAGAACAGTGCTCTCCTAAATCATTATTCAGACAACACGAAAAACTGAAAGATTGGCATATTGCATTGCCTGATGTAGTACAACTGCAATATGATGTTGAAGATAAATATCAAACCATGTTTAATGATATTGCCTTAAATGAAGATGAGTTTGTAACATTGTATCAGGAGTGGCAAGAACATGAAAAATAAACTTATTATAGGACGTTATTTACCTAATAACTCCGTGATACATCGTCTTGATCCTAGAGCAAAGTTGATTTTTGTATTTGTATTTATTATTTTTATCTTTTTTGCTCATTCTTTTGCTACATTCGCTTGGATAATATTATTAATTCTATGTTTTATGAAAATGGCTAAAATTCAATTTTGGTTTTTAATTAAAGGATTAACACCGATATTTTTCTTCTTAATCTTTACGTTTTTAATGCACATCTTCTTTACTCACGGCGGGACTACGCTATTAGAAATAGGTTTTATTAAAATTGATAGTACAGGGGTATTAGAAGGTATTTTTATTTCTTTAAGATTAATAACGATTGTTATGGTTGCAACACTTATGACATTATCAACAAGTCCAATTGACTTGACTGATGCTTTTGAAAAGTTAATGGCCCCATTGAAACTATTTAAAATTCCTGTCCATCAATTAAGTATGATTATGTCAATTGCTTTAAGGTTTATTCCAACATTGATGGATGAATTAGATAAAATTATTCTTGCTCAAAAATCAAGAGGTTCTGAAATCAGTTCGGGTAGTTTAATGACAAGAATTAAAGCTTTCATCCCATTAATGATACCGCTATTTATTTCTGCCTTTCAAAGAGCTGATGAATTAGCAATTGCAATGGAAGTTAGAGGATATGATGCTAATGTACAACGTACAAGTTATCGTAAGTTGTCATGGCATAAGAGAGATACTTTGAGTCTATTCAGTCTGATACCTATTGGAATGATATTATTTATATTAAAATATATGGGAGTGTAAGACATTGCGCATACTAGTAAATATTGCGTATCAAGGACATGGATTTCTTGGTTTTCAAATTCAACAACAAGGTAGAACTGTTCAACAACAATTTGAAAAAATTTTAAAACGTATGCACCGTCGACATGTGCGTATACATCCATCAAGTCGCACAGATCGTGGTGTGCATGCTTATGAACAGTATTTTCATTTTGACACAGAATTGAATATTGAGCCTAAACAATGGAAATATGCGATGAATAGTGCGTTACCTGAGGATATTTACGTGAATAGTGTAAAACAAGTAGATGACACGTTTCATTGTCGTTATGATTGTGTAGGTAAGAGATATCGCTATAAAGTGTATCAAGCGGAACATCGCAATCCATTTGAAAGTGGTCTTAAGACATTTATAAAAGATGACTTAGATTTAGATAAGATGAATGAAGCGGCTAAACACTTTATTGGAACTCATGATTTTACTGGATTTTGTTCACAAAAGACTGAAGTTGAAAGTAAAGAACGTACACTATACCAAAGTGAAGTTGTCAAAACGGACGAAGGTTTTGACTATATCGTCACAGGTTCTGGTTTCTTATATAATATGGTGCGCGTACTTGTAGCTTTTTTAATAGAAGTAGGTAAAGGGAAGCGACAACCTAACGAAGTTCCTGAACTGCTTAAAGCTAAAAATAGAGATAATGTGCCTTTTACAGCACCCGCTGAAGGATTATATCTTGAAAAGATATATTTAGATCCAGAAGCACTTAAAAATGACTTTGGTGAGGATGTAAAAATACATTACAAAAAATCATTACAAAATGACTAATATGCATTGACAAATGGGCTTATAAAATATAAGATAGTTAACGGTATTGTTTTATATCATCCCACGATAAGCCCCGGAAACTTATTGTGTTACAAGATATATAAGCAGATTAGACAGGAATAAAATAAATGAACATTACGCTTTGAAATCGTAACAGAATGACCTAGATTGCAGGCCTCGTTCGTAGGTTCGACTGCGATGAGTACCTGTAATCTAAGACGAAGCATTTATTTTTAGGAGGATAATTATTATGCGTCAAACATTTATGGCAAATGAATCAAACATTGAGCGCAAATGGTATGTTATCGATGCTGAAGGCCAAACATTAGGTCGTTTATCATCAGAAGTAGCATCTATCTTACGCGGTAAAAATAAAGTAACTTATACACCACACGTTGATACTGGTGACTATGTAATCATCATCAACGCTGAAAAAATCGAATTAACTGGTAAAAAAGAACAAGATAAAGTTTACTACCGTCACTCAAATCACCCAGGTGGTATTAAATCAGTGACTGCTGGTGAATTAAAACGTAATAACCCTGCTCGTTTACTTGAAACTTCTATCAAAGGAATGTTACCAAGTTCACGTTTAGGTGAAAAACAAGGTAAAAAATTATTTGTATACAGTGGCGCTGAACACCCACACGCTGCACAACAACCAGAAAACTACGAATTACGTGGTTAATTAGAAGGAGGAAATTACATTGGCACAAGTTGAATATAGAGGCACAGGCCGTCGTAAAAACTCAGTAGCACGTGTACGTTTAGTACCAGGTGAAGGTAATATCACTGTTAACGATCGTGACGTACGCGAATACTTACCATTCGAATCATTAATCTTAGACTTAAACCAACCATTCGATGTTACAGAAACTAAAGGTAACTATGATGTATTAGTTAACGTATACGGTGGTGGTTTCACTGGACAAGCTCAAGCTATCCGTCATGGTATCGCTCGTGCATTATTAGAAGCTGATCCAGAATACAGAGGTTCTTTAAAACGCGCAGGTTTATTAACTCGTGACCCACGTATGAAAGAACGTAAAAAACCAGGTCTTAAAAAAGCACGTCGTTCTCCACAATTCTCAAAACGTTAATATCGGTGTTATATCAACGTTTACAGCACTTCTCGAAAATACTCGAGAGGTGCTTTTTTATATGTTTTTTGCATAGATGTTACCCTTTAAAATACCCCTCGAATTATTTTCGTCTATTTTTCTTCTTCAAATTAGATTTATTAATTGCTAATTTAGTAAACCTTTTATGACGATCATTTCTTTTAAATATCATCAGTTCCATATTTACTTCTCTTTTAACTTTCTTAAAAATAGGTACTTTTTCAGGATTTTTTCAAGATAATCTTCTATATATTTTTGTATAGCAGTTTGACCCATAAAAATACCTCCTCATATTATTTAAAAATCAATATATTTATGAAAATTTTCAGCTAACTTTTCTTTAGATGATTGAGTAATATGAGTATAGATATCCATTGTTGTCTTAATATCACTATGTCCTAATCTTGATTGTACATCCTTCAGTTTTGCACCAGATTCAAATAATAGCGATGCATGAGTATGTCTGAAGCCATGAACGTGTATCTTATGTAAATCCTTATGACGATTAAAGAATGCTTCTAATTTGTCGTTAGGAGTAGATACATGCATGTACTTCATTTGATTAAGTCTAGTATGATAAGTTGCAAAAATAGGCTGATTTTTGTCCTCAGCTACCTTAAAACCATATTCTTTATATTGATTTACTTGTTCACGTTTCCATTCTTTTAATAATTGAATTGTAATTTCGTCAATATCTAACCATCTATATGACTCTCTTGTCTTTGGTGGTTGAAGAATATGTTTATTATTAATTTTAGCTAATGTCTTTTGTACATATAAATCTTTTGATTTGAAGTTAATATCAGACCAGTGCAAAGCTAATACCTCACCTTTACGCATACCTGTAAAAGCAAGTAGACGAAATAGACAAGTAGCTTGTAATTTGTTTTCTTGATCTAGGTAGTGCATAAATAATTTTAGTTTTTCTTTAGTGAGAAAATTTCTTTCCTTTTCTATGAATGCTTTATGCTCTTTTCAACTAGGTAAAGTAATGTATTCCATAGGATTACTATCAATTAACTCTAGCTTCATAGCATAGTTGAAAACAAGTCTTGCTTGTATAACATAGTCATTAAAAGCCTTCATTTCATTCGTCCATTCATTGACTACAGTTTGACAATATACAAGAGAAATCTCTTTGATAGGCATTCTTCCAAACTTCGACAAGATACGTTTATTAAACTTACTTTCTTTACTAGCTAGTGTAGTACCTCTTATTTCATTCTTATGGTTTTCTAACCATAACAAATAAACATCCTTATAAGTATATTTGTTGATTGACTGTATGGCTTTTTCTAAGCCCATTAATTGTAACTTTCGCAGCTCTATTTGAGCTTCTCTCAACGATTCATAACTTCTGCTAGTTCTTTTCGTTTTCCCTGTCACTTTATCTACACCAAGATATACGTTAAATTTTTAGCGAATTTCTTCACTTTTTAATGTTACTTTTTTAATATTTGTCATTTTAACCCTTCCTTATTTGCTGGCCGGCAGTAAACGGTCAGTATAAATCACAAAATAAATGATAAAATAGTATTGATAATAATTTTTCAACTATTACTGAGGTCAAAAGTATGCAAAAGATAAGTAGAAGTATTGCACATTGTAAAATTTGTGATGATGTAATTGAATCAAAGTATACCCATGATTATGTACGATGCAAGTGTGGAGCGATTTTTTTAGATGGTGGTAAAGAGTATCAAAGGTACGGGTGGTGGCCAGAGAAAGTTCAAGGAAAAAGTAGGGATGAAATAATTGATTTTAGTTTTTCAGAGTATGAGGAAGGAGAATGGTAAAATCAAAATTCTTTTAACTTTAAAAAGAATTCGACAAACATGATTCTTAAAGGAAAAACTATTAATGACTTCACACAAGAACAGAGAGATAAAATGACAGCCGATCAAAGAAGAGAACTAAGGGGTAATACAAGATTAAAAATTAAACAAAATGGTTATTACGCGAATGTCAGGAAGTTGCGTAAAGACAATTCACTTCAAGAATATGATAAAAAGGATTATTTTTTCGGTAAATCAATAGGAATACTTGAATAGTAGATATATAAGTTATGATTAACTAATAAAATAAGGTGTGATGATATGCTTGAAGTTGACAAAGAAAAAATTCAAAAAATGCTTGAAAGTGATGTGACTTCGGATGAAATAGTCGAATACTCAGGAATAGGGTATACTACTGGGAGAGAATTAAAAGATGGAATTACAAATATTGATGAAGCATCATTTAGAACTCAAGTTAAGTTAATATATGGATATGAAATAGCATTTGAAGGGTATGTGCCTGAAGAAAAGAGTCTAGAAAAAAGAATCTCAAATGTTGAAGCTGCTATAAATATTAATAAGATAGATGGCATAATGTTATCAGATAAATATATTGAAAACATGTATGATATGGCACATGGAAGAATTAAAAGATCTGAATTTTCGGAGTATGTTTTGCAAAGCACTAGAAGTAAATTAGATTAAAAGTAAAAGTCAGCAAATGCTGGCTTTTTATTTTTGCGCATGAAGATTATTAACAGAATAAAAGATATATGGGATAATAAAAATAATATACAAAATAAAACGAGGTACTTTATATGAGTAAGATAACTAAAAAAGACAATCAAGAATTCAAAAGATCTCTTAAAAACTTTAAAAATGAATCAGATATAGAAAATGCATACAAAAGAATATTCCAAAAAAGATATATAGATGGAAATCCAAATGCTACATTACATAATGCATATGGTAGTGATGGATTTTTGAGATCAGGGGACTTAGTTTTAGCGTTGAGAATGTTAATGGAGTTTAAACAAAATTTAGACTTATTAAAAGTTTCATCTAGAGCAAGGATCATAGCTCAAGTAATTTATTATTTAAAACAGTTTGAGTTAAATGGCGAAGAGCTACCAAACGTAATTTTTAGTGGCGATGAAGATGAAATGTTTGTAGTATATGCCCCTGTACTATATGACTATTTAAAAAAGGATTTAGATTGGAGTATTGCACCAAGTGACGCTTGGATTAAAAATATAGATTTAATGAATCAATTAAACAATGATCCTAATTTATCTACTTTTGTATTTAATATTAATACAAAGAATTTTGATATTAATGATGTATTAGATGCTATAGATAGTTTAGTAAATAATGATGGAGTAATGTACAAAATTAAAGTAACAGAAAAAAATTTAAGGATTGTTTTTGATGAATTTGTAAGATTTATATTTTCGCGTGACAGAAAAGTTAAAGTTGGAATTAACCCAGAAAAACAACCACATTTGCTCGTATCAATCTTTATAAATTCAATAATAGGTAATCCAAATATTTATCCTGTACCAACAAAAAGAAACGTACTACAACTTCCCGATAAAAGTGAAATTTCTATCGATACCAACGCTTATGGCGCATTTTTTTCAAGGTATGAAAGAAAATATACATTATCTGAACAAGATCATATTAAATCAATAGCAGATCAACTAATAGAAGAGACATCAAGACGCTTTGCTGGAGATTTCTGGACACCCACTATTTGGGCAAATAGAGCTAATGATATTATTTCTGAAGTAATAGGAGATAATTGGAGAAATGACTATGTTGTATGGGATCCTGCATGTGGAACGAAAAACTTAACTAGGGATTATTTGTTTGACAATCTTTATTGCTCAACGCTTTATCAAGAAGAATTAGATATTTCGAATGATTATAATCAAAATTCAAAAAGTTTTCAGTTTGATTTTCTTAATGATGATATAAATATCAATCCGGAAAGTAATCCTTATGAAATCAAAATGCCTATAGAATTATTTGAGTCATTAAAGCAAAATAAACCTTTTATCTTCTTTGCGAATCCACCATATGCGACAGCAAACAATGCAGGAGCTAAAGGAACGTCGAAGAAAAGTGTTGCAATAACTGAAATCAACAAATTAATGAAATCAAATGGTTTGGGTAAGGCATCTCAACAACTTTATGCACAATTTTATTATAGAGTAATAAAATTAGTTGAGGATTTTAATCTTACAAATGTTCATATAGCTTTCTTTAGTAAATCTCAATTTATGAACGGTGGAGATTATTGGTCTCATTTTAATAACAAATTATTCAGTAACTTTAAGTTTCAAAAAGGTATATTGTTTAATGCTGGAGAGTTCTCAGATGTAAGTAATGATTGGGCAATCGCATTTAGTGTATATAAGAAAAGAGATATTATAAAAAATGATTATTCTAAGTTATTTCCTATGTCAGTAGAACATCTAGAAATAGATGGAATAGTTCAAGATAGAATAAAAGTGATTGAAGAAATTGAACAAGATGAATTTTTGTCAGAGTGGGTAAGAAAAAATAGTGAAATTAAAAGAGAAAATATGAAGGAACCATACCCACGTTTTTCATCAGCATTTAATATAAATGAATCTATGAATTTTAGGGGAAGACTATTAGAGGAATCAATAGGTTATATGGTATCAGTTGCGAATAATGTATATAAATCACAAAGAGATGTATTTATACTTAGTGGCTGCGCTTATATGGGAAATGGGATTTCAATAACTAAAGAAAATTTTAAAAGTATAGCTATCACTTTTGCTACAAGAAAAGCAGTCAGACATGACTGGATAAATGATATGGATAATTTTAAAGCTCCAGATTTTAGAGAAATAACAGATATCGCAAAAGATGAATTTATATCGGACTGCATTATATACAGCTTATTTAATATTAGTGCTAGCTATCAAACTTCTCAAAGGGATATAATCTATAATAATCATTCTTATAATTTGAAAAATGAAATGTTTTTTATGGGTATAGAAGACATAAAGAAATTAGCTGAAGATAACTATAATTATGATATAGAAAATCAACTTAGATTTGAAAAAGAAGAAAGATATGTTTATTCATTAATTAAGACAATGAATATAAGTAAGGAAGCTACTTTAGTATATGATCAAGCAGTGGAACTTTTAAAAGTTTCATTTAAGTATCGCAATTTAGCAAATGAAGATCATCCAGAATGGCATGTTAACAATTGGGATGCTGGTTTCTATCAAGTATTTAAATTAATTAATGAGTATAAAATTGAAGGATTTGATGAGTTCAAAAATTCATATAATGATTTAGAAAGAAAAATTGAGAATAAGGTATATGAATTAAAAATGCTACAAGAGTAGTAAAAGTAAAGTATTATAAATAAAATATTAAATGTATTGAGGTAATTATGGATCATAACGCATCATCATCTATATTTGGATGGCATTTTCAAATTAATAGCGCTATTGTATATTTTATTAAATATATAAAAGATATTAAAAGTATAAGAATCGAAGGAAAAGATGAAGATATTGAATTGTTACTATTTAATGAAAAGAAAATATTAATTCAAGCTAAATCGTATTCTAAGTTAGGGAAAGATAGTAAAGCATTAAAAAAATTAGAAACAGGTTTAAATACACTATTTTTGGGAGCTCAAAAAAATGAAATAGATAAGTTAATTTATACAACTAATTTTCCGAATCCAATTGGAGGTACAAGTTCTCAGCATCATATTTTTATGGGTGATGGAATTATTGAAAGAACATTCAATGAAATCCCTGCTAATTATAAGAAAAAAGTAGTAGAGATTATAGAAAAGCTTTCAGAAAAATATAATAAAAAATATAATACTGATATTTTAAATATATCAGTAATAAATTTTGATGGAGAAGATTATGAAACTAGATACAGAACTATCTTACGCATAATTAGAGAATTTCTAAGTAATATTTCTGTAAATCCATTTTACTCAAAAAAATTGTTAGAAATTTGGCAAAGTGAATTTTTGTTTAATGCTACCACAAGTAACGTTTCTATTGATCTTACCAAGAATCAAGTTATCTGGCCAATAATAGTCATGAACTCTCAACTATTAGAAGATGATAAAAACTTTGAAAAGCTTATTGATGAGTTTCAAATGGATGAAGAGGAAATAGAGATAGTACTATATAAATATACTACTTTTATTGATAAACAATCAGAAAAATTTTCTTTTGTGATGAAAGTAAATAGTGATTATGAAATTTATAGAAAAAATAAAATAGGTAATGAAAGAGGGATAAAATCATTTATTAATGATAAATGGACTGACTATATTTATTTAGTAAATACAGATAAAATAGAAGAAGAAGTAAAACAAATAATAGTTAAAATTATTTTATTTAAAATTCTGAATTTAAAAACAATGGTTAAAAAACTTAAAAAGGAGGTAAAACTTGAAATTTAATACTCTTTATCTAGATTATGAGGGAATGAAAAGGCAATTCGATTTTTCATCAAATAATAATCTAGTTTATAGTAAGAAAAATAGTGTAGGAAAGTCTACTTTACTAAGAATACTTTTATTTAGCCTAGGTTATGCAATTCCAGGAACAAAAGGAATAAAATTTGAAAAATTAAAAACAATTTTATTTTTGGAGATAGGTAATAGAAAAATAACGTTGATAAGAAATAATAATAATCTCGAATTGATAGAAAATGATATTTCTCACCATTTTTTGTTACCCGATGAAGATATATATCTATTACAGGTTATTTTTAATTCAGAAAATAAAAATGTTTTAGAGAACATATTGGGTAGTATATATTTGGATCAAGAAAAAGGTTGGACGCTTTTAAATAAAGGATTCGTCATCGGAAGGATATACTTTAATTTATATGAATTAGTTGGAGGATTAGCTGAAAGAAATATTGAAGAATTACAAAAAGAACTAAACGTTCTAAAACAAGAAAAGTCGAAATATATTGCAATGAGAAGTATATATTTCTATCAAACATCAGTGATTGAAGAAAAAAGTAATTTAGAAATGGACTATATTGACAAAATAGAAAATGATATTTTGTTATTAGAATTAGAAAAAAAACAATTAATGAAAGATCTAAATGAAATCGAAAGAGCGATTGAAGATAACGAGAGTTTTTTAAAATTTATAGAAAAAATGAAAATAGCTGTAGAAATTGAGGGGAAAAGTGAACTAGTTACAAAAGATAATATTGTGGGATTTGAAGAATCTCAATTGTATATTTATACCAGAAAAAAATTAATAGAAATAAAAATAAAAAAAATAGAATCAAAGATTTCTAAATTGAGGAACAATCTTTCAAAAGAATATAGCTTATTAAATCTAGAAACCGAACTTCAAAAATTTGATAGTAGAATAATGAATATTAATCTAGATTTTAATTTGATTGAAAAATTAATAAAAGAAATTGAGACAAAAGAAAAATACAAAAGAGAAGTACTAAGGAAAAAAATAATTGTAAATAATAATATTATAAGTGAACTTTATGAATCAATTGTTGATTATGCGGAAAGGCTAGGTATTGAGCAATATTTGGATTTAAGATCTGATTTTATTTTTACAAATAATTTAAAGAGATATTCGGGTGCTGTTTTACATAAACTAGTATTTGCATTTAAATTATCTTATATAAAATCTATTCAAAAATATTTGGGGATTAGTTTGCCAATATTACTGGACTCTCCATCTGGAAGAGAGGTAGACAAACAAAATATTGAAGAAATATTTAAGATTTTAAAAGAAGACTTTAATGAAAATCAAATCATATTAGCATCGATCTTTGATAATTATAAGTTAGATGAAATCAATGTTATTGAAATAAAAAGCGGAATCTTTAAAGATAATGAATATATTATATGAATGTAGGTGTAAACATGTTCGATAAACTAAATGAAGTTCAATTCCATATAGAAAATATGTTGGATGTAAAGAAAGGAATAGTTGAAAATCCTTTCTTTGAGTTAGCACAAGATGGATCTAATGTACTTAGAGTTTTAAATAACATGAGTAAAATAGCCGCTCAAAAAAAGTTTATGTATTTTTTACAAGGATTTAACCCGGAATAAATACCATCAGAAGAAAAATTAAAAAAGTTAAAGGAATATGTAAATAATGAAGAGAAAGCTGTGTTTATCTCGGACACTTTATCAAAAATTTTACTGTCTAAATCTACATATGCAAACATGTTATTAGGTTATTTGTTGAATTATATCATCGAAAACAATGAAGATTTAGATATAGATTATTTGATTATAGTTGATGCACTTCATAACTTTTATGATAAAGATATCATTAATTTTAAAAAAATATACAGTATCAATTCAAGAATTTTTACTACTACAAGACTTCGAAAAGAAATTGGAAATAACAATGATTATTTTAGTGCGATACAAACTATTGAAAAACTTAATTTTTTGAGGCTAATTATTAAAGAAGTAGAGATTGAGACTAACCTAAATTATGATAATGATGATCTTGAATTCAGTGGTATAGATGTTGATCAAAACGAATTTTATAGAAAAAATAATGCGGGTGAATTACTTTATAGTACTATTAAGAAAGTAAAAATACTTAATTAAATTTTTGAAAATAACATTGTAATTAAGTACCGCCGGCCAGCAGTCTATTTAGTTACCCCTGAGTGATATTTGATGCAATTCTATACAATTGAAAAAACAGAAATCCTTTAGTATCAAGGTATAAGACAGTCTATACAACTGTACGAAACCCTAAAGTTTTTTGAACGTAAAAAACCAGGTCTTAAAAAAGCACGTCGTTCTCCACAATTCTCAAAACGTTAATATTGGAATTGTTGCAAACTTGTTTGCTTACAAGTTCAATATGCAAATTGCGTCAGCAATTTGTGTTCAATTAAAATGTTTAAAGCACTTCTCAAAGTTGAGAAGTGCTTTTTTATATAAAAAGGCTAGTAGTTCTAAAAAACACTAGCCACATGTATATCTATTTATTTTTCATAACTTCTTCAACCACTTCTGTCATGTCATTATGAATAACTAAACTTGCTTGTCTATCATACGGTGTAGCGTCTCTATTAATAATTACAAGATTGTCTCCTGTAAAGTTAGAAATAAAGCCAGCAGCAGGTTGTACGACCAAGGATGAACCTAACACAATGACAGTATCTGCTTTTTGGATTTTATCTAATGCTCTAAAGACAGTAGGCTGATCGAGCATTTCACCGTATAATACGATATCAGGGCGAATGACATCACCGCAGTTCTCACAATATCTTAATTTGTGTTCTATAACATATGATTTCGTATATTCTTTTCCACAATTGATGCAATAAAAGCGATTCAGTGTACCATGAATTTCATCAATATGTTCACTTCCAGCATCTTCATGTAACCCATCGATATTTTGGGTAATCACACCTAAAGATTTGCCTTCTTTTTCTAACTCTGCAATCCATTCATGGACGATATTAGGTTTTTTATCTGCTACTAGTAGTCGTTTATGATAAAAGTCGATAAAGCTTTCTTTATTATCATTTAAATGATCAATACTTAATAAATATTCAGGTGAATAACCCTCTTTTGAAATTTCATCAAATAATCCACCCATGGAGCGGAAATCAGGTATACCACTTGCAACTGATACACCCGCACCAGTAAAAAATACAATTTTGTTTGATTTATCAACAATTTCTTTTAATTTTTCGATTTTATTACTCAATCTGAGCACCTCGTTTATAATAATGACTAATATAACTTTTTTAAAATGAATTTTATACTATTATTACAACATATTTTTACCTTTATTTTCTAGTTTTAAAACAAGTAATAGTATAGAATGAAATTGCGCTTAAAATCTTTATGAGATATATGTGTTCATTTTATATGGACATGTTTAATAAAATAAGTTGGATGTGAGAATTTGAATGAATAAATACGATCGTTTAGAAGAAATTACTAAACTCGTAAATCAAAAAGGAACGGTTAGGACAAATGAAATCGTTGAGGATCTTAACGTATCTGATATGACAGTACGTCGTGATTTAGCTGAACTAGAAGAAAAAGGATTACTAACTAAAATACATGGCGGTGCACGTAGTAATTCAGCTTTTCAAATTAAAGAAAAGTCTCATCAAGAAAAGCACACAGAGAATATTGAAGAAAAACGTGCTGTCGCAAGGAAAGCTGTTAACTTAATTGAAGAAAACGATACGATTTTTTTGGGACCTGGAACAACAATCGAGTTACTGGCTCAATTAATAGATCGAGAGTCATTAACAGTGATTACGAATTGTTTTCCAGTATTTCAAATATTATTTGAAAAGCGTTCGCTAAATTTTAAAGTTTACTTATTAGGTGGAGAAATGAGAGAACTTACTGAATCATTTGTAGGTGAAATGACGAATACGCTCCTTAAAACAAAACGATTTAGTAAAATGTTTTTTAGTTGTAATGGAATAAAAGATGCAGATGTGCTCACTTCTACAATTGACGAAGCGTATACACAACAACTTGCACTTCATCGTTCACTTGAAAAGTACTTATTAATTGATACTTCAAAAATTGGAAAAGAAGATTTTACCCAATTATGTCATTTAGAAGATTTAACAGCAGTTGTTGTAGATAAAAATGATGAAGATAATGTACAAAAATTAAAAGCTTATACAGAAGTGATACATTAATTGAATGATACCAAGATTGTTTATTTAAACAATCTTGGTATTTTTTTAGATAATTGAACGCAATTAAACATAAAAACAAAACATTTTGTTTAAATAAACGAAATTTCAAACAATATTCGAACATTTATTGTTGATTATTTGTTTGTTTATGTTTATAATTTAGGTGTAAAGATTTGAAAGCGCTTTTTCAAACACATGTGTTTAATTATCTTATTTTCAAAGGAGAATCATTATGACAATTTTTATTGGTTCAGATGTCGCTGGTCAACGTCTTAAAGATGTTGTAAAAACATTTTTAAAAGAAAATAACCATGATGTAGTAGATGTAACAGAAGGAAAAGAATTAGACTTTGTTGATTCAACATTAGCAGTTGTACACGAAGTACAAAAGAACGATGATAATTTAGGAATTGCAGTGGATGCTTATGGTGCAGGTAGTTTTATTGTTGCTACAAAAGTAAAAGGAATGATTGCTGCTGAAGTATCAGATGAACGTTCAGCATATATGACACGTAGTCACAACAATGCACGCATGATTACGATGGGTGCTGAAATTGTAGGCGATACATTAGCTAAAAATATTGCTAAAGAATTTGTAAATGGACACTATGATGGCGGACGTCACCAAATCCGTGTAGATATGTTAAATAAAATGTGCTAATTGGAGGAATAAATAATGAAAATTGCTATAGGTTGCGATCACATTGTAACTGATACAAAAATGGAAGTTTCACAACACTTAAAAGCTCAAGGACACGAAGTTATTGATGTAGGTACGTATGATTTTACACGTACACATTATCCTATCTTCGGTAAAAAAGTAGGAGAAAAAGTTGCTAGTGGAGAAGCAGATTTAGGCGTATGTATTTGTGGTACTGGCGTTGGTATTAGTAATGCAGCAAACAAAGTCCCAGGTGTAAGAACAGCATTAGTACGTGATATGACATCAGCACTTTATTCAAAAGAAGAATTGAATGCTAATGTTGTTAGTTTCGGCGGTAAAGTAGCAGGCGAATTATTTATTTTCGATATCGTTGATGCATTTATCAAAGCAGAATACAAACCTACTGAAGAAAATAAAAAATTAATTGCTAAAATTAATCATTTAGAAGCACATAACGATAATCAAGCTAATCCTCACTTCTTTGATGAATTCTTAGAAAAATGGGACAAAGGTGAATATCACGATTAAGGAAGATGTGAAATGATTCTAACATTAACTTTAAATCCTTCAGTTGATATCTCTTACCCATTAGAACAGTTTCATCTAGATACTGTGAATAGAGTTAAAAAGACGAGTAAAACTGCTGGAGGAAAAGGATTAAATGTAACACGTGTATTATCAGAATTTGGCGAAAATGTGTTAGCAAGTGGCTTTTTAGGTGGCGCATTAGGTCAATTTATTGAAGAACAATTAACAGATGCTCAAATTGAACAGTCTTTCTTCAAAATAAAAGGAGAAACGCGAAATTGTATCGCTATTCTACATGAAGGACAACAAACTGAAATACTCGAACAAGGACCAACTATTGACAAGGAAGAAGCAGAGAGCTATAAAGCACATCTTTTAGAACTATTTAAAAGAGCTAATGTTATAGCGATGTCTGGAAGTTTACCTAAAGGTCTTAATACAAATTACTACGCTGATATTGTGAAATTAGCAAATGAACAAGAGCTACCTACGATTTTAGATAGTTCTGGTCAATCATTAATGGATGTATTGTTGAGCGAAAATAAGCCTTCAGTGATAAAACCTAATATTGATGAATTATCTCAATTATTACACACTACTGTCACTACAGATATCGATAGTTTAAAAGAAGCGGTTACTCAACCCATCTTCAAAGGTATTGAATGGATTATTGTTTCTTTAGGTGGCGATGGCGCTTTCGCTAAACATCATCAAACATTTTATAAAGTAAATATCCCCAAAATAGAAGTCGTTAATCCTGTAGGGTCTGGTGATTCTACTGTGGCAGGTATTGCATCAGGTCTTGTTCATCAACAATCCGATGAGGATTTACTGAAAAAAGCGAATGCATTTGGAATGTTAAATGCAATGGAGCATCAAACAGGTCATATCAATGTAGATAAATTTAAAGAACTATTCAAACAAATTGAAGTTATAGAGGTGTAATTCATGACAAAATCACAACAAAAATTAGCATCAATCGAACAATTAAGTAATCAAGATGGTATTATTTCAGCTTTAGCATTTGATCAACGTGGGGCATTAAAAAGAATGATGGCTGAACATCAAACAGAACCTCCTACAGTTGAACAAATCGAACAATTAAAAGTACTTGTATCAGAAGAGTTAACACAATATGCATCTTCTATTCTTTTAGATCCTGAATATGGCTTACCTGCTTCTGATGCACGTAATAAAGAGTGTGGTTTATTACTTGCATATGAAAAAACTGGATATGACGTGAATGCAAAAGGTCGTTTACCTGATTGCTTAGTAGAATGGTCTGCTAAACGTTTAAAAGAACAGGGTGCCAATGCAGTTAAATTCTTACTTTATTATGATGTAGATGATTCAGAAGAGATTAACATTCAAAAGAAAGCTTATATTGAACGAATTGGTTCAGAATGTGTTGCTGAAGACATTCCATTTTTCTTAGAAGTGTTAACTTATGATGATAATATTCCAGATAATAAAAGTGCTGAATTTGCAAAAGTAAAACCTCGTAAAGTAAATGAAGCAATGAAGTTATTCTCAGAAGAGCGATTCAATGTTGATGTGCTTAAAGTTGAAGTACCCGTAAATATGAATTTTGTCGAAGGATTTACAGAGGGTGAAGTTGTATACACAAAAGAAGAAGCAGCACAACATTTCCGTGATCAAGATGCAGCGACACATTTACCTTATATTTATTTAAGTGCTGGTGTATCAGCTGAATTATTCCAAGAAACATTAACATTTGCACATGATGCAGGTGCACATTTCAATGGTGTGTTATGCGGACGTGCGACATGGTCTGGTGCAGTTAAAGTTTATATTGAACAAGGAGAACAAGCCGCAAGAGAATGGTTACGTACAACTGGATATAAAAACATTGATGATTTAAATAAAGTACTAAAAACAACTGCAACATCTTGGAAAGCAAAATAACTTAGGGGAGGTTATTCATATGAACAGAGAAGAAGTACAATTACTTGGTTTTGAAATTGTCGCATATGCAGGAGATGCACGTTCAAAATTATTAGAGGCTTTAAACGCTGCTAATGAAGGTGATTTTGAAAAAGCTGAACAACTTACCGAGGAAGCAAATGAATGTATTGCAAATGCACATAAAGCTCAAACAAACTTATTAGCTCAAGAAGCGCAAGGTGATGACATTGCATTTAGTATTACAATGATTCACGGACAAGACCATTTAATGACAACGTTATTATTAAAAGATTTAATGAAGCATTTAATTGAATTATACAAAAAAGGGAGCTGACCCCTATGAATAAGTTAATAGCATGGATAGAAAAAGGAAAGCCGTTCTTTGAAAAAATATCCCGTAATATTTATTTAAGAGCGATTCGTGATGGATTTATTGCAGCAATTCCAATTATCTTGTTCTCAAGTATATTTATTTTAATCACATATGTACCTAACGTGTTTGGCTTTACTTGGAGTAAAACGATGGAAGGTATATTGATGAAACCATATAACTATACCATGGGAATTGTTGGTTTGATTGTAGCTGGAACAACAGCTAAGTCTTTAACCGATTCCTACAACAGGAAATTAGATAAAACCAATCAAATTAACTTTATTTCTACAATGATGGCTGCGATGAGTGGATTTTTATTCTTAGCAGCAGATCCTATTAAAGAGGGTGGATTTTTAAGTGCATTTATGGGCACAAAAGGATTATTAACAGCCTTTATTTCAGCCTTTATTACCGTAATTGTTTATAATTTCTTTATTAAAAGAAATATTACAATAAAAATGCCTAAAGAAGTACCACCAAATATTTCCCAGGTATTTAAAGATATCTTCCCGTTGTCAGCGGTTATTATCATTATTTATGCATTAGATTTATTATCAAGAACATTTATTCATACAAATGTAGCGAACGCCGTATTAAAAATCTTTGAACCATTATTTACTGCGGCAGATGGCTGGATTGGTGTCACACTTATCTTCGGTGCTTTCGCATTCTTCTGGTTTGTAGGTATACATGGTCCATCTATTGTTGAACCAGCAATTGCTGCAATTACTTATGCAAATCTTGAAACAAACTTAAATTTGATTCAAGCAGGAGAACATGCAGATAAAATTATTACACCTGGTACACAAATGTTCGTTGCAACTATGGGGGGTACCGGTGCTACATTAGTCGTACCATTTATGTTTATGTGGTTAACTAAATCAAAAAGAAATAAAGCCATTGGTAGAGCATCGGTTGTACCAACATTCTTTGGAGTAAATGAACCAATTTTATTTGGTGCACCACTCGTATTAAATCCAGTATTTTTCATACCATTTATTTTTGCACCAATAGTAAACGTATGGATCTTTAAATTCTTTGTTGATGTACTTAAAATGAATAGTTTTAGCATCTTCTTACCATGGACGACACCAGGGCCTCTTGGTATTGTGATGGGTACAGGCTTTGCTTTTTGGTCATTTGTGTTAGCGATTGTATTAATCGTAGTTGACGTTATGATTTATTATCCATTTTTAAAAGTATATGATGAACAAATTCTTGAAGAAGAACGAGGCAATAAAGAAGTAAATAATGAATTAAAAGAAAAAGTATCAGCAAACTTTGATACGAAAAAAGCAGATGCAATTTTAGCAACTGCTGGTGCAAATGAAGCGATAACAACTGAACCAGCACCTTCCGATGAGGAAGTATCGGCTAAAGAGTCATCAAATTCAATTAACGAACAAACTAACGTTTTAGTCTTATGTGCCGGTGGCGGTACAAGTGGATTACTTGCAAATGCGTTAAACAAGGCTGCTGAAGAATATCAGGTACCTGTAAAAGCGGCAGCTGGTGGTTATGGTGCACATATGGATATTATGAAAGACTATCAATTAATTATTTTAGCGCCTCAAGTTGCTTCTAACTATGAAGATATAAAACAAGATACAGATCGATTAGGTATTAAATTAGCAAAAACTCAAGGTGTTGAATACATTAACTTAACTCGTGATGGCAAAGCAGCATTAGACTTCGTTCAACAACAATTTGAAAAATAATTAGGAGATGAAAGTATAATGAAAAAATTACCAGAAGATTTTATTTTCGGTGGTGCAACAGCAGCTTATCAAGCAGAAGGTGCGACTCAAACAGACGGAAAAGGTCGTGTAGCCTGGGACACTTATCTAGAAGAAAACTATTGGTATACAGCTGAACCTGCAAGTGACTTTTATCATAAATATCCAGTTGATTTAGAATTAAGTGAAAAATTTGGTGTTAATGGTATCCGTATATCTATCGCGTGGTCAAGAATTTTTCCAACAGGTTATGGAGAAGTTAATCAAAAAGGTGTAGAATTCTATCACAATTTATTTAAAGAGTGTCATAAACGACACGTTGAACCGTTTGTTACATTACATCATTTTGATACTCCAGAAACACTTCACAGTGATGGAGATTTCTTAAACCGTAAAACGATTGATTATTTTGTAGACTATGCAAAATTCTGCTTTGAAGAATTTACTGAAGTCAACTATTGGACTACTTTTAATGAAATTGGTCCTATTGGTGATGGCCAGTATTTAGTCGGTAAATTCCCACCAGGAATTAAATATGATTTTGCAAAAGTATTCCAATCTCATCATAATATGATGGTCGCACATGCAAAAGCAGTTAAATTATTTAAAGATAATGGATATAATGGGGAAATTGGAGTAGTTCATGCATTACCAACTAAGTATCCATATGATCCTTCAAATCCGAAAGATGTAAGAGCAGCAGAACTTGAAGATATTATTCATAATAAATTTATCTTAGATGCAACATATTTAGGAAAATATTCTCGTGAAACTATGGAAGGTGTACAACATATTCTTTCTGTCAATGGCGGTAAATTAGATATTACCGATGAAGATTATGCTACATTAGATGCTGCAAAAGATTTAAATGACTTCTTAGGTATCAATTACTATATGAGTGATTGGATGAGAGGATATGAAGGAGAATCAGAAATTACACACAATGCTACTGGAGATAAAGGTGGCTCTAAGTATCAACTTAAAGGTGTAGGACAACGTGAATTTGACATAGATGTTCCTCGTACTGATTGGGATTGGATGATTTATCCACAAGGTCTTTATGATCAAATTATGCGTGTTATAAAAGATTATCCTAACTATCACAAAATTTATGTTACTGAAAACGGACTTGGTTATAAAGATGAATTCGACGAAGAACGTAAGACAGTTGATGATGATGCACGTATCGACTATGTTAAAAAACATCTTGAAGTCATTGCTGATGCGATACGTGATGGTGCCAATGTAAAAGGTTATTTCTTATGGTCACTTATGGATGTGTTCTCATGGTCTAATGGTTATGAAAAACGTTATGGTCTATTCTACGTTGATTTTGACACACAAGAACGTTATCCGAAAAAAAGTGCATATTGGTATAAAGCATTAGCTGAATCTAAAGAAATTAAGTAATTTTATAAATTTGACAGGACAGAAATTTTCATTTCTGTCCTGTTTCTTATTTTATTGAGATACTAGTATTAAAAAATAAGGAGTATAATTTTCTCGTATATTCTATGGAGTATTTATCTTTCACGTATTTTAAGAAAAATGATGATAATCATCTGCTATTTCCGACACTAAAAAAGAAGTCAATATTGCTAGAACATATAATGGCATTCTTAATTTAAATGAAAAGGTGAATGAAATTCAAGTTGATCAAAATGGCAAACCAAACAAAATGAGTGAAGATGATAAAAAGTGACTTGGATTAAAAACTATTTATAAAGGTAAACAAATAGAAGATTTAAACATTTATGAAGATAATTAAAATGGTATGCATTTTGACGTTAAAGTATCTAATAGCTCGTCTCGGCCATTAAAATCTTTGTTAGAAGCAAGTCCAAAAACGTATAAAAATTCTTAATATATAGAATCAACGACTCAACATAGCCAACTTCATGAAAATAAAGATGTTGCAAATAAAAACATTAAAGTTTATGAAACAAATAAAAATTAGGAGCGTTCATAATACTGACTCTCCTAATTATCTAGACAAGCATGAGCTATAAGTTCAATTAATTTAGTACGATGAGTATGTCCGTATACATTAGGAAGAATCATGATTTCATCGACTTCTAATTCGTTTTGTAATTGTATTAACTGCTGAGCTACTTCATGTGGTAAGCCACTAATCATTCGACGTTTATTTTTTTCTATTTTTTCTCGATCTCTTTCAGAATAATGACGTTGCTGTGTTGTTTCAATAGAAGGATATACTTTAGGTTGTTTAAGATAATTAATACGTATTAACCACAAATTTAATGTATCTACTAATTGCTTAATCGTTAATTCATTTTCTGCCGTAACGACAAAAGTAGCTAAAATAATATAGGGTGAATGCGAATGACCATGATACTCTGTAAAACGCGATTTATAATGTTGAATGACATGTGTTAAATTTGCGTGCGATTGACCCATATGAGCAATCACAAAAGGTAAGCCTTTTTTTGCGGCAAGCTCAGCACTTTGTTCACTCATTCCTAAAATAAACATCTCAGGTGAATGCTCTGTGTATGGAGTGGCTTCTAAAGTTTTGAAACGATGTGAATGAATAGTGTCATTCGTAAAGTATTTGTTCAAATCATCTATTTGTTGAGATAGTTTGGGTTTTTGAGTTTTAAATTCATTTAGCGCTTCGTTTACATTTTTGAAGCTAGGAGATCGCCCAATTCCCATATCAATTCGGCCAGGATGTTTGACTTCCATAATTTTAAATTGTTCTGCAACTTTGTAAGCACTATAATGGGGGAGCATCACACCGCCACTTCCAATATGAATAGAGTGTGTATGTTCAAGTAACATAGCCATTACGATTTCAGGAGCGCTTGATACAACAGAAGGAACTTGATGATGTTCTGCTACCCAATAACGTGCATAACCAAGTTTCTCTGATAGTTGAGCAAGTTCAATTGAATGATTTAAAGCTTCTTGTGGTGTATCACCTTCAAAGAGTGGTACATAGTCTAAGATACTTAATTTCAAGTTTAAGACCTCACTTTGCTTGGTATAATAAAGTATTAAGTGTTATCATACTAGACATTATAAAGTGAAAGCAGTTGAATTGCGATAAAATTGTTTGTGATATGACACTGTTTTTGAATACTGAAAGGAGTCTTTTATAATGAATAATGAGCAAGTTTTATTAGCAAAATATCCTGAAGGTATCCCCCAAGATGATACATTTAAATATGAAAATATTGACATAGTTGATCCGAAAGAAAATGAAATTCAAATTGAATCTTTATATATATCTGTCGATCCATATATGCGTGGAAGAATGACTCAAGCTGATTCTTATGTGGAGCCTTTTAAAATTGGCGAACCTATTCAAAGTCACATTGTAGGCAAAATTATTAAATCAAATTCTGAAAAATTTAATGAAGATGACATTATTGTAGGTATGTTACCATGGAAGCGTATTAATACAGTAAATGAAGAGAATGTAAGTAAAATATCTAATACAGATGTACCACTTTATTTATATTTAAGTACGTTAGGTATGACAGGTCAAACAGCTTATCACGGTTTATTAGAGATTGGTCAACCAAAAGAAGGCGACACTGTAGTAGTTTCAGCAGCTTCTGGTGCAGTAGGTGCTGTGGTTGGTCAAATTGCTAAAATCAAAGGTGCTACAGTAGTAGGTATAGCTGGTGGAGATAAAAAAGTGAATTATCTAACAGAAGAATTGGGTTTTGATGCAGGCATTGATTATAAAAAGGATGATTTTGCAGAAGCATTAGCAAAAGCCGTACCGAATGGCGTAGATGTTTATTTTGAAAATGTAGGTGGCACAATAGCCGATGAAGTTATGAAACATCTCAACCGTCATGCACGTATTCCTGTTTGCGGTACGATTTCTAATTATAATAATACTGAACAAGAAAAAGGTCCACGTGTACAAAGCACATTAATTAAACATCAAGCACTGATGCGTGGTTTCTTGGTAGCGGAATTTTCCGATGACTTTGAACATGCAAGTAAAGAACTGGCAACGTGGATACAAGAAGGAAAAATTAAAACAAAAGTATCTATAGAAGAAGGATTTGAATATTTACCAAAAGCGTTCAGAAACTTATTTACAGGTGAAAACTTTGGCAAACAGATCGTTAAAGTGTCAGAGAATGTATAATTTAAAATTCAGTAAAAGGTAGGTATATACTTATGAAAGCTATAGGATTTAAACAACCATTTAAATTAGAAGAAGGAAATGTATTTGAACCATTTGAATTAGATATGCCCCAGCCATCTTCTAGAGAGTTGCTTGTTAAAATACAAAGTATAAGTGTAAATCCGGTTGATACAAAACAACGCCTTACTGAAGTTAAAAATTCTCCGAGAATTTTAGGTTTTGATGCAGTAGGGACGGTTCAAAAAACTGGAATAGAGGTTACAATGTTTAAGGAAGGCGATATTGTATTTTATTCTGGTGCGCCTAATCAACATGGTTCAAATCAGGAATATCAACTTATTGATGAACGATTAGTCGCAAAAGCACCTAAAAATCTTTCGGCAGAACAAGCTGCTAGTCTTCCGTTAACTGGTATTACAGCGTCAGAAACTTTATTTGATGTGTTTAAAATTTCAGAGAATCCAAATCAAAATAAAGGGAAAACATTACTTATTATCAATGGCGCAGGTGGTGTTGGAAGCATTACGACTCAAATTGCTAAGGCATATGGTCTAAAAGTCATTACAACTGCGTCACGTCAAGAAACAATCGATTGGTCAAAAAAGATGGGTGCAGATATCGTACTCAATCATAAAGAAGATTTAAAATCTCAATTAGAACAACAGCACATTGAAGCGGTAGATTTCGTATTTTGCACGTTTGATACAGACATGTATTATGAAACAATGATAGATATAGTGAAACCAAGAGGACATGTTGCTACGATTGTAGCTTTTAAAGGATCACAAGATTTAAATTTATTAAAAACAAAAAGTGTTTCCTTTACACATGAATTTATGTTTACAAGACCTATTTTTCAAACAGAAGACATGATTAAACATCATTATTATTTAGAGGATATTGCTAAAAAAATTGAGAATGGTACGTATCAAAATACAACGATAAAAGTCATCAATGGCTTAACAGCAGAACATTTATATGAAGCACATCAAATATTAGAATCCAATTCCATGATAGGAAAACTTGTTATAAATGTAGAAGAATAGAGAATGATTTAACACCTCTTAGTGTCTATAAATAAGACATTAAGAGGCGTTTTTATTATTTTATAATATATCAATTTGATTAATTATAAAAATTCCAATATATCGTTAGATATAACATGAATAGGGTATAGAATTTCTAACTATCAGAAAGGAGAATAATATAATGCGAAAAAAATCTATAAGCATTGTATTTTGGATTGCATTAGCTATCTGTACATTATTTGTAGTGTATGGAGCGATATTACCTAAGCAATTAGAAGCAATCACGCAAAATATTACATCGTTTATTGCAGTTAATTTTTCTTGGTATTATCTTTTACTAGTTTTAATTATATTTTTTATTTGCGTATACTTATTATTTTCAAGATATGCATCCATTACGTTAGGTGTGGAAGGAGAAGAGCCAGAATTTTCATTACTTTCTTGGTTTGCTATGTTGTTCAGTGCAGGAATGGGAATAGGATTAGTGTTTTGGACTACAGCTGAGCCAGTTAGTCATGCCTATAAAGCAACGCCTATACATAAAATTGGTACACAAGCAGCAATTAATGATGCGTTCCAGTTTGCTTTCTTCCATTGGGGAATTCATGCGTGGGCAGTGTATAGCATTGTTGCATTAGTTTTTGCTTATTTTAATTTTCATAAAGGGTATCCAGGTTTAGTAAGCGCAACGCTTGTTCCAATTTTTGGAGAAAAAAGAATGAGAGGACCAATCGGAAGTGCTATAGATGTTTTAGCTGTTATTGCAACGGTTACAGGTGTAGCAGCTACCTTAGGTTTTGGTGCTTTACAAATTAATGAAGGTCTTCACTACTTGTTTAAAGTACCGAGTCATTTCGGCACACAAGTCATCATTATTATTATTGCAACTATTTTATTTAGTTGGTCTGCATGGTCCGGAATTGATAAGGGAATAAAAACTTTAAGTAATATTAATATGATTTTAGCTTTTATTGTATTAATAGGATTATTTCTAGTAGGACCTACTTTATATATTTTAAATACATTTACTAACGGATTAGGAAATTATATTTTTAATTTCTTTAGTATGAGTTTGCGTATTCCAATGGATGGTGGCGCAAAATTTCAATGGGTACAAAATTGGACTATATTTTACTGGGCATGGTGGGTGTCTTGGGCACCATTTGTAGGAATATTCATTGCACGTGTATCACGTGGTAGAACAATTAAAGAATTTATTTTAGGAGTGTTATTTGCTCCAGCTCTTGTATCTTTCTTTTTCTTTGCAGTGTTCGGAGGAGCAGCAGTGTATCTTCAGCATAGTGGAATTGCTAATATTGCTAAAGAAGCAGCAGAAACTGCAACATTTGCCACTTTAGAGCATTTTCCATTGGGATTTGTATTAAGTATTGTTACTTTAATCGTTGTTATGATTTTCTTTGTAACTTCTGCAGATTCGGCTACTTATGTACTTGGAATGTTAAGTAGTAAAGGAGATATTAATCCTAACTCTTTCGTTAAAGTAAGTTGGGGTATTATTATGGCCTTATTTGCGATGATAATGATTTACACCGGAGGAACACAAGCAATTCAGAACTTATTAATTATTGCAGCACTCCCATTTTCCGTAGTTATTATTCTTATGATATGGTCTTTATTTAAAACGTTGAGTTCAGATCATCCGCGGGTATCAAAGAAAGATGTTTTAATGAAAAAAGATAATTTAAAATACAAAAAAACGAATAATATAAAAAAACGAAAATAATTATGAAAAATAGGTTTTTATTGTGTTAAATTTGGGAATATTTAATCTAGAAGGTAAACTTTAATAAATTTAAAAAAATTAAATAAAAAATTTTAATGTTAACGTTTTAAAAAATTTTTAAAGGGTACTTAAATTTTATAATTAAATAATTTCAACAATGACTAAGGAGGTGTGTTTAGAGGTGCATAGATTTAAAAACTTTATCCTTGGCCTATTAATAGTTGCGATTGTTGGTTTCTTATTGTTTATGTACATAGATGATAGTCGTATTAAGCGTTATCAAGACTATTTCTTACAATTCAATTGGTTCCAACCACTATTAATTGGTTTATCTGCTTTACTCGTATTAATTGGTATTATATTGGTATTTAGCATCTTTAAACCAACATATAGAAAACCAGGTCTTTATAAAGATTATAATGATGGACATATTTATGTATCACGTAAAGCAGTCGAAAAGTCTGCATACGATACATTAACTAAATACGATGAAATCAGACAACCAAACGTGGTTACTAAACTTTACAATAAGAAAAACAATTCTTACATTGATATTAAAGCTGATTTCTTAGTACCTAATGATGTGCAAGTAAAATCATTAACTGAAAGTATTAGATCTGACATTAAACATAATGTTGAGCATTTTACTGAAATGCCTGTTAGAAAATTAGAAATTAATGTTAGAGATCAAAAATCTGCCGGACAACGCGTACTATAAGGGAGGGATAACATGGCTGATAATAATCAAAATAGTCAAGATTCTACTCAACAAATTATCGACTTCCTAAAGTCGTATAAATGGCGAATTATAGGTTTCTTTGCATTCTTAATTATTGCAATCTTATTCCTGACTTTAGGGTTCTGGAAAACAATTTTAATTATTGTTTTATGTTTAATCGGAATTGGCGTTGGGTATATGAAAGACCGTACACAAGATTTCATGAACTTCTTAAATCGATGGAGTTAACATTCATTATTTAAGAATTCATATAAATTAAAAAATTAAGTATTAAAAATTAAATTTTATTTAAAAAGGAGAATTCACATGGCTGTAGATAATAACAAAGCTAAACAAGCGTATAATAACCAAACTGGAGTAAATGAAAAAGAAAGAGAAGAACGTCAAGAACAAGCACAACAATACAGAGAAGAACGTCAAAATAATCAACAACATTTTGAAAATAAATTAACGTTCTCTGATGAAGTTATCGAAAAAATTGCTGGTATCGCTGCTCGTGAAGTAAGAGGTATCTTAGATATGAAAGGCGGATTCACTGACAGTATTTCTAGTGCATTCTCAAGCGGTAACAACGTAACACAAGGTGTTTCTGTTGAAGTTGGTGAAAAACAAGCGGCTGTAGACTTAAAAGTCATCTTAGAATATGGTGAATCAGCTCCAAAAATCTTCCGTAAAGTAACTGACTTAGTTAAAGAACAAGTTAAATACATTACTGGTTTAGATGTTGTTGAAGTTAACATGCAAGTTGACGACGTAATGACTAAAAAAGAATGGGCACAAAAAAACCAAAAAAATAACAACAACAATAACAATAATAACAACAACAATAATTTCGAAAGATCAGATTTACAATAATCTTATTGAAAAAAGACCTTGGAATGTTCCAAGGTCTTTTTATAGTTAATATCATTTTTTAACAAGAGACGGAATAACATTCAAATTGAATGTTATTCTGCTTCTTAATTTTAATGTAGTGGATTATTAACTTTAATATAAGTGTAATGATGTGCTTCATCTTCTAAACGCATAGTGGTTACACATTTATAATCAATTGTTGCAGCAAATAAAGTATGAGTAATCTTTTGCATACGTTCTGTATCAACATCAGTCAACTTAGCTAATATATCTTGAATAGTATGACTGATATGATGCCACGTTATTTTTTCAAAATTTATATTTTCTACTTTTTCAGTAATTGTTAATATTAATTCAGCTAGATGATTTTGAACAGTTGAATAGAATACTTTATTAAAAACAGAGGTAGTAGATTGAGTAAGAATTCTAGATTTCTTATGGAAATGTGATGTTTTATACCCCATTTTGTTTAATTGAGTTTCATCAATACGTAATCCTTCGAAATCTCGAATATAGATTTTACTTAAACTACCATCTTGATTAAATGTAGCAATAGAATTTTGTAAATGTGCCTCTAGTGCGATTCCATATTTTACATATAGTGGAATAACTAGTCCTAATAATTGAGTCGCATAATCTTGAATCCATGCATAAGCCGCTTTTTCAAATGTCTTAAATTGATGTGTATGTTGATATCGTTTTATTAAGCTTTCAATCGGCGGTTCAGTATTGTTTGGATAATAAGCAACAAGACTAGACGGTATGACAGGTATTGTATCTTCTTCGATTAATGTATAAATATTTTCTCTAAATAATGTTCCCAGTTGTTCACTACGTTCAGTTTGGATTGTTGAATGATCTTTAGAATTATAAAAATGAATGCCAGCAATTTCATCTAAGGTTTCTATGCGATAAGGTTGAAAATCAGTGTCGTTTTTTAAAATATCATTCACAATTTTAGTAACTAAAGGTCCATTATGCGTTGTTTGTTCAGAAAGCGTACGTATTTCCCCAGTAATATGAACATTTGTAGAAAGTTTAATATGCGGGAATAGTTTAGGATATTTTGGCATTAATGTTCTGAATGATAAGCCAGCATAATAAGGTAAGGTCATATCAATAGGAATAATAAGTTGTTCATCTAGTTCTTGTTGATATTGACTAAGTAAAATATGTTCGAATTGCCAAGGATGGACAACCATTAAATGATAATCTTCAATTCTTATATCATTATATTTATTTAAAAGGTGAGTAAATAATTTATGAAAAGATTGTTGAAGCATATCATTATAGGTTGAAGATAAGGATTGAACATTTGCTATACTATTATGTATGAATACACATTTTAACTGGATTTCTTGACCGTATTCTGAACTATAATGAATATTCTCTTTAGCACTCATCCCTTTACGAAGCTTTGCGCCTGGATGAAGGGGATGACCTTCTATAACTGATTGTTCCGAACGTAAATAACTATCGTCACTTTTTGCAATTAATTCCCATAAAGGCTCGTAGTTTGAATGCATATGTTTAGCTTGATAACTTAGTGCCAGAATCATATTAGCAGCACTATTATTTAAATCTTCTCTAAATTGTTCACTAGCAGCGTTATCAAGTTTTGGCGCTTCAGCTAAAATTAAATCTAGAATATCATTTGGATGTTGGATTCTTTCATATTCATGATTATGATGTTTTAAGATATAAAAGGGGCCTTCCACATCTATCCGGTCGAAGGCATATCTCCCTTTTATTTGACTGTAAATATCGATATTTGATTTTGGAAAATGAATACATAATACGTCTTTATCTTTAGAAAACATAGATACGGTTAATTTGTTAGGCCTAATAATCTGACTATTATCTTTAGCGTGTATTAAGTTTTCACGATATAAAGATGTAATAAGACGTTGAGAAATTTTATCTCTACCTATTAAAATATATTGTTTAAAATGATCGATTAAATCAGGATAAAATTCATTTAAATATGTATAAACATCATATTCTTCATTAGTAAGTTGTAAGTTATGATTATTAATGGTTGTATTTTTATTCATATAACACCTCATCCACATTCTACAAAATTATAAATAGTTTGTATAATATCTAACTCTAAAATTAAACCTTTTTAAAAGATAGTTTAAATTTAAGACACAATATTTTAATAAATTCTAAGTTCATGTCATTGCTAGTAACCTTAATTAAATTTATAATTATTAAACTAGTTAAACTTAATTATGAAAACGAATGATAAGGCGGAGGATTTAAAAATGTTAAACGAGTGGAAGCATGCAGATCGAAATATGCAATATAGAGTAGTAAATGCTCTAATAAAGGAAAATATATGGACTCATTCAACTACCATTTTTAAAGAAAATCATTATATAACGATTGAGTTTGAACAAGTGCTTCTAAACGTTCATTATAAATACGAAAGTGCATTATCTCGATATGAATTTGATGGGCCGATAATATATATAAATCATCAACATAAAGAATCAGTGGATAGTCTAGAAAAACTATTAGACATACTAGTAACAGACTTTCATATTGATATACCATTCCATTTAAAAAGTGAACTTATTCATAGCAGAGATAGTTTCATTGAAGTATATAAAGCATTCGATACACGTCATGAGTATCTTCAAAGACATGATAAATATATAAATGCCTCAGAACGTTTAAATTTTTTTACTTGGCTAGAAAAGTTGAAAAAAGATAATGATATAGATGACGTACTATATTCTGAAAGCTTAATATTTGAAGGTCATCCTACACATCCACTTACTAAAACAAAATTACCTTTATCAATGGAAGAAGTGAGAACCTATTCGCCAGAATTTGAAAAGATTATTAATTTGAAAGTGATGCTAATACATAATGAGTATGTAAATGTTACAACCATTCTTGATCATTCTCAGTTCATTTTAAATGAGGTTATTCCTGAATATATTGACGAATTATATACATTCATGAATGATAGAGAACGTTTGCTTAAAGACTATAAAGTCATTTTAGTTCACCCATGGCAATATGAACATACTATTCGTAATAAATATAAGGAGTGGCTACAAGATTATATTTTGATATCTACTCCATTTCAGGTTCCATCTAAAGCAACATCTTCTTTTAGAACAATGTCGCTAATCAATCATCCTTATCATGTGAAATTACCAGTCAATGTTCAAGCTACTAGTGCAGTTAGAACAGTGTCCCCAGAAACAACAATTGATGGACCCAAATTAAGTCAAGCATTACATCGTGAATTAAATCAGTATACACAATTAGATGTTGCACTTGAGCCCTATGGTTTATTTGCTAAAACAGATAGTGACGATGCTAGACAACTTGCTTGTATTATTCGTGAAAAGCCTTTTATAAAGAACGATGGTATTTTATTAGTTACAGGTGCATTAGTAAATAAAAATGTAGTAGATAATGAAATCACAGTAGATAGTTACCTTAAATGGATTAATGATGATATCAATCAACATACCATTCATCAGTTTATGCGAAATTATACTCGTCAGCTGGTAACACCTTTATTAGCTTTAATACAAGATTATGGTATAGCTTTAGAAGCACATATGCAAAATACACTAGTGCATTTAGGACCAAAGTATCAAATACAATTTATAGTGCGAGATCTCGGTGGCTCTCGAATAGATATTAAAACCCTAAGTCAAAGATTAAAGCATATAGAAGTGGAAAATAAAAGTTTACTTGCAGACTCAATTGAAGAAGTCATTATGAAATTTCAACACGCAGTCGTTCAAAATCAACTAGCAGAATTAATTTTTCATTTTAAAAAGTATGACTTTATAAAAGAAGAAGAACTTTTTAATATAATTCAAGAAGAAATAGAAGTAGCAATTAATGATACTAAGCCTCATGCAGATATATTAAGAAAAGTTTTATTTGGACCTACAATTACAGTAAAAGCATTGTTGAAAATGAGAATGAAAAAGAAAGTGAAAAAATATCTGAATATTAGTTTAGATAATCCAATAAAAAGAGAGGTGAATTAAGTGTCTCGTATTGTAATCAATTTATCAAAGATTGAATATAATGCACATGTATTAAAAATGTTGTTTGACAGCAAAAATATAGCCATGATACCTGTGATAAAAAGTATTGCTGGAGATGAACATATCATTAAACGATTAATGAAAGTAGGATTTAACTACTTTGCAGAATCTCGACTAGAAAATATTCCTCAACAATTTACAAAAGATTGTCAATTTTTACTTTTGAGATCTCCTTTAAAGCATCAGTATGAAGATTTGATTAAAAAGAGTTACGTAAGTATTCAAACAGAAATGGCAACAATACATCAGTTAAATCATATTGCAAATGAAATGAGTAATCAACATCAAGTTATATTGATGGTCGATTGGAAAGATCAACGTGAAGGTGTATTACCTTATGATATAGTTGAATATATTCATGAAATAAAACTAATGAATAATATAAAACTTTTAGGTCTTGCATTTAATTTCATGTGTTTTAAGTCTAAAGCTCCAACATTAAATGATATCGACGAAATAAATCAATTTGTTCATCATGTACAATACGAAACAGGAGTATCATTTGAAGTTATTTCTGGAGGTAACTCAAGTATGCTTCCATTATTAAAACAATATGATTTAGGATGTATTAATGAGTTGAGAATAGGAGAAACATTATTTCGTGGTGTGGATACAACTACTAATCAAAATATACCCGAGTTATTTCAAAATGCAATATTACTTGAAGCGGAAATTATTGAAATTAAACCTAGGTATACGAAGACAAAAGAAAGTTACTTACAAGCTATTGTAGATGTGGGATATATTGATACTGTGATTGAAAAAATAAAACCACTCAATCATCGAATAGAAATTATGGGTGCTTCAAGTGATCATTTAATGATAGATTTAAAAGAAGAAATTAACTATAAAGTAGGAGATTGCATACCATTTTCATTAGAATACGAAGCGCTATCACAACTAATGTATCATCAGAGAATGGAAAAATATTATAGTGAAGAACATACTATTTCTCAACGTATTAACAATTTGAATCAATCAAAATATATCAACAACAAATAACGCATTATATAGAAGAGTCCGGGACATAAAGTATCTAGATAAGTGAAAAAAGACAATTTCTATTGAAATAATATAGAAATTGTCTTTTTTAT
>OBXL01000120.1_pt1 | contig 42825 bp, 42 predicted proteins | sample 1476591 | NCBI WGS metagenome assembly OBXL01 (sample SAMEA2580155, study PRJEB22360) | human gut metagenome | biome: human gut; feature: human-associated habitat; material: faeces | place: Denmark | collected 2008/2010 | reverse complement strand
TGTAAAAGCTGATGAAATCAGCGTAGTAGAGCCCACTCAACCACTGCGTCTTGCTTGACAATCTAATAGCAAAAAGAGGCTAGGACTTTTGTCCCAGCCTCTTTTTGCTATAATAGAGAGTAACGAAAATTTAAAATGGAGCAATGTCTACTGATGAAAAATAAATCAAAAAAATGGAAATGGTTTCTGTTAATAATCCCTGCACTTATGATTATAGGGATTATCAGGATTAACCTTGATGAGATGAAATCAAAAGATGGAATATACTATCTGACGGTAAAAAATGAATCTACTAAAACAGCCTCCCTAGATAAAACATCATGGATAAAAATAGAAGGAGAGCAGATCACCATAAAGGAAGGTAGTTCAGAGCATACTTACTCATATGATACTGAAAATAATGAATTTGTTAGAGAATCAGAGAAGTATTCTTGTATGATATATGATGGACTTTTAACCCTTTCAGGAGATCAGCCACAAAAGGAATTACCTGAGTATGTCAGTCCGAATAGTAGTTGGTATTCGGGATACGAAAAAGGGCAAGTGAAGATAAAGGATTGAGATTGGATGTCTGATATACCATTTAATAATTATTTTTGACTTGGTGAAGGGGGATATAAAAAATACAGATATAATACAGAGAGGCCAAGGCCTCTCTTTTTTGCTATAATAGAGAGTATGAATAACTTGATTAAATCCAAGCTCGAGCTCTTGCCGACGAGTCCGGGCTGTTACATTCACAAAGACAAGAACGGTACCATCATCTATGTGGGGAAGGCCAAAAATCTTCGCAATCGGGTGCGGTCCTATTTCAGAGGGAGCCACGATACCAAGACGGAAGCCCTGGTATCTGAGATTGTGGATTTTGAGTTTATCGTTACCGAGTCCAATATTGAGGCCTTGCTTCTTGAGATTAACCTCATCAAGGAGAACAAGCCCAAGTACAATATCATGCTCAAGGACGACAAGTCCTATCCCTTCATCAAGATTACCAATGAGCGCTATCCGCGTCTCATCATCACGCGCCAGGTCAAAAAGGATGGTGGCCTCTATTTTGGTCCCTATCCGGATGTAGGGGCGGCCAATGAGATTAAGCGACTTTTGGATCGGATTTTTCCTTTTCGAAAGTGTACCAATCCGCCTTCCAAGGTTTGCTTTTACTATCATCTAGGGCAGTGTATGGCCCACACGGTCTGCCACAAGGACGAGGCCTATTTCAAGGGCATGGCTCAGGAGGTTTCTGATTTCCTAAAAGGACAGGATGACAAGATTATCGATGAGCTCAAGTTCAAGATGACTACCGCTGCGCAAAACATGGAATTTGAGCGGGCGGCCGAGTATCGGGATCTGATCCAAGCTATTGGGACCTTGCGGACCAAACAGCGGGTCATGGCCAAGGATTTGCAGAACCGGGATGTCTTTGGCTACTACGTGGACAAGGGCTGGATGTGTGTGCAGGTTTTCTTTGTCCGTCAGGGCAAGCTGATCGAGCGCGACGTCAACCTCTTCCCATACTACAATGATCCAGACGAGGATTTCTTGACCTATGTGGGTCAGTTTTACCAGGAGAAGTCTCACCTGATCCCCAATGAAATCCTGATCCCTCAAGATATCGATGAGGAAGCGGTCAAGGCCTTAGTAGATACCAAGGTCCTCAAACCCCAGCGTGGGGAGAAGAAGCAGTTGGTCAATCTGGCCATCAAAAATGCGCGTGTCAGTCTGGAGCAGAAGTTCAATCTCCTTGAAAAATCCATGGAAAAGACCCAAGGTGCTATTGAAAACCTTGGAAAACTCCTACAAATTCCAACTCCTGTGCGCATTGAGTCTTTTGATAACTCCAACATCATGGGGACCAGTCCGGTTTCAGCCATGGTGGTCTTTGTCAATGGGAAGCCAAGTAAAAAGGACTACCGCAAGTACAAGATCAAGACCGTCGTGGGGCCAGATGACTATGCCAGCATGCGGGAAGTCATTCGCAGACGCTACAGTCGGGTCATGCGGGATGGTCTGACGCCACCAGATCTGATCGTTATCGATGGGGGGCAGGGGCAAGTTAATATCGCTAAGCAAGTCATCCAAGAGGAGTTAGGGCTGGATATTCCTATTGCAGGTCTGCAAAAGAATGATAAGCACCAGACTCATGAATTACTCTTCGGCGATCCTCTCCAAGTCATCGAACTCTCTCGGACTTCGCAGGAATTTTTCCTCCTCCAACGGATCCAAGATGAAGTCCACCGTTTCGCCATCACCTTCCACCGCCAGCTTCGTTCTAAAAATTCCTTCTCCTCTCAGCTAGATGGCATCGAAGGCTTGGGACCAAAACGCAAGCAATTGCTGATGAAGCACTTCAAGTCACTGACCAAGATCAAAGAAGCTACTGTGGATGAGATTGTCACAGTCGGCATCCCACGAGCAGTGGCGGAGGCAGTGCAAGCCAAGCTCCATCAAGGACAGCAAGCAGAAGCAAGTCCCTTGATGGAAGTGGCGGAGGATTCTGAACCATACCAATCATAAGGAGTTTAAAATGAACAATCGAATTGCTATTTTATCTGATATTCACGGAGATACAAGAGCCCTGGAGGCAGTGATTGCGGATGCGCGTGCTCTAGGCGCGACGGAATACTGGCTTTTAGGGGACATTTTGCTACCGGGGCCTGGAAGAGAGGACCTTTTTGACTTGCTGGATGCGATTCCTATTACAGCGGCTGTTCGTGGAAATTGGGACGATTGTGTCCTTGAGGCTTTGGATGGCGAGTACGGGCTGGAGGATCCGCAGGAGATCCAGCTTCTTCGTCTCACTCAGTACCTCATGGAAGGACTAGATCCTAAGCGGATCGATTGGCTTCGCTCGCTTCCTCTAGTGAAGAAGAAGGAGGTCAATGGCATTCGCTTTTCCCTGACCCACAACTTGCCAGAAAAGAATTATGGTGGGGACTTGCGTCCAGCAAATAGAACGGAGAACTTTGATCAATTGCTGGATGACCAGACAGATATGGCCATCTACGGGCATGTCCACAAGCAGTTGCTTCGCTATGGCAGTCAGGGCCAGCAGATTCTTAATCCAGGAACCATTGGCATGCCATATTTCGACTGGGAACCAATTCAAAACCACAGAGCTCAGTATGCGCTGATCGATGTCGAAGAAGATGGAGTGACCAACCTGCAATTTCGTAAGGTGGCCTATGACTATGAAGGAGAGCTCCAAGATGCCAAGGACAAGGGTCTTCCCTTTATTGAGATGTACGAAGAACTGAGACGCGAGGATAACTATCGGAGTCATAACATAGAGCTCCTAACTTCTTTGATTGAACAACACGACTATCTAAAGGAGGCTAATGCTTTCCTTCAGTCTATAAAAACGCATAAGGGGTAAGAAACAGAGAAATGGGATTAACTGTTGATCAGCATAGAGAGCTTGTGGAAAATGATATCCGACAAGCCCTTCAACATGTTTTTGGTGAGCATTTCGAAATTGTAGACATAGAGACGACGGCCAGAAGTGCATATGGTCCGACTTTTATTCTTGAGCTTCATCTTGAAGAGTATGAGATAACATTGAATATGATGGTTGAAGGTAACGATGTATCACTCCTCTGGGGTCCTGAAAGATTCGGGATGGAGTTTTTGTATGATCGAGATCATTTTAGGGATAGCTTTGCAAAGATCAAAGCTTATCTGAATCAACCTGGCCTTATGTTTTCTGAAGCACTGACTCCTGATAATCTCTTAAAAAAGCATTTCCTTCTTAAAAGAATTATAGAATCTACCTTTGAGGGAATAGCAAAAATTGACCTCTGGAGAAGACCATTTGAAAAAAATGAGCCATTTAGGGTTGTCTTTACTTGTCTTTTGCCTCATTATCCGGCTTTTTTTAGCCTTGAAATAGCGGGGCAGCAGTTTGTCCTTGGAGAGTTATACCCAGCAATGTCTGGAATAGAAAGACAAGACTTCCCATTTCCTCAGCCTATTTATCTAACTGTTTCCAATATGACTTCTTTCTTGAATTGTTTTAAAAATAGTCTAGAAGGAAAGTTAGAAAAGAATACTTCAATCGATGCGGTTTCTGGTTTAACATTCCCCCTTGATCCTGCTACAGTTGAAGAGAATATTTCTCAAGTACAAGAGATAATCCGATCGACGTTTACAAAGGATGTTTCCTTTATGGAAGCGAACAAACTGGTTAAGTCTAAGACTTTTTATGGAGTTGATTTTGCTGTTGCATCTGATTTTTATGGAGCCATTTTTTCAATAAGCTTGATTGGACGACACTTTTGTCTTAAAGTGGTGGAGCCGGATAAGGCCGACAAGAAAGACAATTGGATGATCAATGGCTTTCCTTATCTGCTGACAGAGGAAAATATTAGCAAAGTCATCAGGGAAGCGGAGGACTATTTTGCTAGTCACAGAAGAGCAGTGGAGTTTAGCAAAGATAAAAGTGAAGAAAAGCCAAGCAGCCAAGCCCGTGCAGAAGTAGCAAAAAATACGAACAATGAACAAGCAAATATAAAAGAGAATTTACGACTGAAAAAACTTTGGCAACTGCAGTTCCTATTTTATTTTCTTTTTATGATCGCCATTTTAGCCCTCGCAATCTATATGAGTTTAAAAGAATAGGATAAATGAAAAAACCCTGCAAGCTCTTTCATTTTGTGTTAAAATAGAGGTAATAGAATTAGAAAAGGAAGTTGACTATGAAATTCCTAGAACTCAACAAAAAAAGTCATGCGATCAAGCATTTTACTGACCAGCCGGTAGATCCAAAGGATGTACGGACAGCTATCGAAATTGCGACCTTAGCTCCAAGTGCTCACAATAGCCAACCTTGGAAATTTGTGGTTGTTCGTCAAAAAAATGCAGAATTGGCAAAATTAGCCTATGGTGCAAACTACGATCAAGTCATGGAAGCACCTGTGACCATCGCCCTCTTTACAGATACCGATTTGCAACGTCGGGCTCGCAAGATTGCGCGTGTCGGTGGGGTTAAGAACTTCACAGATGAGCAGTTGCAATACTTTATGCAAAATCTTCCTGCTGAATTTGCTCGCTATGATGCCCAACAAACAAGTGATTACTTGGCTTTGAATGCCGGTCTTGTGGCTATGAACTTGGTACTTGCTTTGACGGACCAAGGTATTGGAACCAATATTATCTTGGGCTTTGATAAATCAAAAATCAATGAAGTATTGGACATTGAAGAGCGTTTCCGTCCAGAACTCTTGATTACGGTCGGCTATGCTGCTGAGAAGGTAGAACCTAGCTACCGCTTGCCAGTAGACGAAATCATTGAAAAACGCTAAGTCATTCAGCAAATATAAGATAGAGGAGGAATGCATGACAACAGTTGATTTTAAAGCAGAAGTAGAAAAACGTCGCGAAGAGATGATGGCTGACCTATACAGCCTTTTGGAAATCAATTCGGAACGTGATGACAGCAAGGCAGATGCAGAGCATCCTTTTGGACCTGGTCCTGTAAAAGCTCTTGAAAAATTCTTGGAAATTGCTAAGCGTGATGGCTATGAGACCAAGAATGTGGACAATTATGCCGGTCACTTTACCTTTGGTGAAGGAGAAGAAGAGCTTGGGATCTTTGCCCATATGGACGTCGTGCCTGCAGGTAGTGGTTGGAAGACAGACCCTTACAAACCAGAAATTATCGATGGCAAGCTCTATGCGCGTGGCTCATCTGATGATAAAGGTCCTACAATGGCTTGCTACTATGGTTTGAAGATCATTAAAGACTTAGGGCTTCCAGTTTCTAAGCGCGTGCGTTTTGTAGTCGGAACGGATGAAGAATCAGGTTGGGCTGACATGGACTACTATTTCAAACATGTCGGTCTTCCAGAGCCAGATTTTGGCTTCTCTCCAGATGCGGAATTCCCAATCATCAATGGGGAAAAAGGAAACATCACGGAGTACCTTCATTTTGGAAATGACAATACTGGGAAGGCTAAACTTCATAGCTTTACAGGTGGTCTTCGTGAAAACATGGTGCCAGAGTCAGCGACTGCAGTCGTTTCTGGACAACTTCCAGATCTTGCTGGCCTCTTAGATGCCTTTGCTAAGGAACACCAGCTTCAGTATGAAATCTCAACTGTGGATGAAGAAACCTATACCGTTACAATTATTGGGAAATCAGCTCACGGATCAACTCCTGAAGATGGGATCAATGGTGCAACCTACTTAGCGCTCTTATTGAACCAATTTGATTTTGGTGGCGCTGCAAAAGCGTATCTTCATGTCGCAGCTTCACTTCTTCACGAAGATTTTGCCGGTGAAAAATTAGGTATTGCCCATACAGATGCCAAAATGGGACCATTGAGCATGAATGCGGGTGTCTTCCATTTTGATGAAAGCCAAGCAGACAATACCATTGCCCTCAATATCCGTTACCCTCAAGGAACAGATCCTGAAACCATCAAAGCCATCCTTGAAAAGATCGAAGGAGTGGCTACAGTGAGCTTGTCAGCCCATGGTCACACACCTCACTATGTTCCGATGGATGATGAATTGGTATCCACTCTCTTGCGTGTTTATGAAAAACAAACTGGTCTCAAAGGACACGAACAAGTGATCGGTGGTGGTACCTTTGGTCGCCTCTTGAAACGTGGTGTTGCCTTTGGAGCTATGTTCCCAGATTATGTCAATACCATGCACCAAGCTAATGAATTCACAGATGTTGAAGATCTCTATCGTGCAGCAGCTATTTACGCAGAAGCCATCTACGAATTAATCAAATAATCCACTACTCGGCCAGGTTTTCTGGCTGAGTTTTTCCATAGAAGGAGTTCGTATGTCAAGGATTGAAACCATTAAAGAAGCTATTATGGCAGACCCTCAAAATAAAGCTTATACGGATAGAGGGATTGAGCCACTCTTTGCAGCTCCAAAAACTGCTCGCATCAATATTATTGGACAAGCTCCAGGAATGAAGACGGAGGAAGCTGGGATTTACTGGAAGGATAAGAGTGGTGACCGCCTGCGCGAATGGTTAGGAGTTGACGAAGACACCTTTTACAATTCTGGTTTGTTTGCAGTTATTCCCATGGACTTTTATTTCCCAGGGCATGGAAAATCTGGTGACCTTCCCCCTCGCAAAGGTTTTGCGGAAAAGTGGCATCCTCAACTTCTCAAGGAGTGTCCGGATATAGAGTTGACCCTCTTGATCGGCCAGTACGCCCAAGCTTACTATCTCCATGAGAAGGTCAGTGGAAAGGTGACAGAGCGGGTGCGTCGGTACAAGGACTATCTGCCCGACTATTTCCCACTGGTACACCCTTCACCTCGCAATCAGATCTGGATGGCCAAGAATCCTTGGTTTGAGGCAGAGGTGGTGCCAGAATTGCAAATGTTGGTTCAACAGATCATTCAAAAATAAAGGAGATCGGAGATGGAGGCATACCAACAAGTTAAAGACAAATTAGAAGAACTTGGGATCGAATTTGAAGTAGTGGAACACCCACCTGCATTCACGACTGAGCAGGCCGATTCTTACATTGAAGGTTTAGAAGGTGTCCGGACCAAGTCCATGTTTTTGACCAACAAGAAGAAAACCCAATTCTATCTCCTTATCATGGACGACAAGAAACCATTGGATATGGATGATTTCAAAGAGCAAGTGGAAGCCAACCGGATCCGCATGGCTTCAGCAGAATCCCTAGCAGAAAAAATGCAATTACCAGCTGGGACAGTATCTCCCTTTGGTTTATTAAACAATGAAGAAAAAGATATTCGAGTCTATTTCGATAAAGACATTGTGTCAGAGGAGATCATGACCTTCCATCCCAATACCAATGAAAAAACCATCTTTATTAAAACCCAAGACTTGTTCCGTTTTTTAGAGTCAATTAGCTTTAACTATGAAATTCTAACCCTTCCATAACATACCATATAGGAGAAATCATGAAAGAAATTCTATTTAATGACTTTTTAGCAAAGTACCAAGCAGGAGAAATCCAAGTTGTCGATGTTCGCGAGCAGGAGGAATACGATGCCCTTCATCTAGATGGGGTGACCTTGCTTCCCTTGTCAGAATTACTAGATCGCTATACTGAGCTGGATAAAGATCAGTCCTATTATGTCATCTGCAAGTCTGGTCGACGCTCAGCACGCGCTTGCCAATTTTTGGAAGAGCAAGGCTATGATGTGACCAACGTCCAAGGTGGCATGGATGCATTTGAATCCTAAGAAACGGGAGTGGGAAAGAACTCCGACAAGTTAAAAAGAGTTCGTCTTTCCACCCCCGCACAGTTGATTAGGTCATCTTTGGAGCTTAAAAGGCGAACAAAGATGCCAATCAACCACTGCGTCTTGCACTTATTCCCATCAAACTTCAAAGGCTGGACAGTTTTTGCCCAGCCTCTTTTTCTTTACTAATTTCTAAAAATGTATAAGATTTGTATGTTTTTCAAAAGATATTACAGGGATTTTCCAGTCTTTCATTGAAAATGGTTCAGAAATTTTGTATAATACCCTAGTATGAACAATAGTTAAGGAGATTAAATATGTCAAAACAAGATTGGCTGGATTATTTTGAAGCCGTAAATGGTCGTTCTGCTAGTGTAGAAGAAATTGCTCAAGCACTTGCTGCTGGAGAGTTTCAAGAAGAAGTAGTGGTTCCAGAAGCATCACAAGCCCCAGAGTTTGTCGCAGCACCAACTGCACCTGTGGAAGAACCGGTTGCAGCGCCACAAGCTCCAGAGTTTGTTGCAGCGCCAGCAGCACCAGCAGCACCAGCTGCACCTACAGAAGAACCAGTAGCAGCTCCACAAGCTCCAGAATTTGTAGCAGCTCCACAAGAACCAGTAGCAGCTCCAGAAGCACCAGAATTTGTAGCAGCTCCAGTTCAAGAGCCTACACCTCAGCCTGCTCCAGGGAATGGTCCTGCTTTCCAACAAGCTCCACAACAAGCTTACCAACAACCTACTCAAGCAGCTTATCAACAAGCTCCTTTCCAAGGACAACCAGGACAAGCTTATCCTGCCCAACCAAGTCAATTTGGTGTTGCCGTTGGTGGTTATTGGAATTGGTTTCTTTCAGCTTTGAAACGTCCAACAGCTGTAGAAAATCCAAAAGCTCTTAACGGAATTTTACAGTATGTCTTGACTGCCTTTGTCTTGACCTTGGGGACCTTCTTCACAGCTAGTGGATTTACAGGTGGTTATGGAATGGATTTCCGTGCCTTTATGTTGACATTGATTTCCCTCTTCTTTAGCATTTACGCTTTCCAAGTAGCAGGATTCTTTGTTCGCCGTGTGGTTCTTCAAGATAAGGAATACAGTTACGGTCGTTCATTTGAAGAATTTGGACGTTTGTCTGTTTACACTTTGCCACTTGCCCTTCTCGCTTTCTTAGTAGGTCTTGTAAAAGTTTATGAATTTTATGGCTTTGTAAACTTCCTTATTTTCTTCTTGTTCTTTGTTGGAACATGCTATGTGGTTCATCAAGGATTGAACAAGACGAGCTTTAAAGTAGACAAATTCTTGCTTCTTGTAGCATCATCTGTTGTCTTGCTTCTCATTGCCATCTTTGTTCTTTATGTAAATGCTCGTATTTTAGAACAAGTAGCTACTGGATTTATTCCAAGTGCTCCAAATTTCTCTAACTTTGGATTCTAACAATATCACAAAATGGAAGGTGGGGGGACCCACTTTCCCTATTTTATAATGAGGGAGAAGAGATCCATGCAGAAGAAATGGGTTGAATTATTTGAAAAAGTGATCGGTCGCAAACCGTCACCAGAAGAGTTTATGGCTGGGAAAGCCTGTGGATTTGATTTAAAACAAATTCAGTCTATCGCAGGCAATGCCCCAGAAGAGAATCTAGCACCTGTCGAGGAACCGGTGCTTGAACCAGTTGAAGAAGTGAAGAATGTTGATCCACTTCTGGCAGCTCGTCAGGCTTGGTTGCAACATTTTGAAGAAACCTATGGCCGCAAGCCAAGTGCAGAAGAATTTACCGCTGCTAAAAGCCAGAACTTCGAGTTTTTTGTAGGACCTGTTCCTGAAGCAGAATTTGTGAACCCAGATTCAACTGAAGAAACACAGGAATATGTCCCTCAACAGCCTACTCAAGAGTATACGGCTCCACTTGCTACTGAGCAAACGCAGGTCTTTGATGGATCAACCTTTACAGAGGCAAGTCAAGCTCAGAAAAAACCAAAGGCCCCTAAAACGAAGAGTGGGAAGAAACTTTCTAAGAAGAAAATTGGGATTATTTCTGCCATTGCTGTTCTTGTGATCGCTTTGGTAGCAGCCTTCTTTTACTTCCAGTCTACAACACGTGTCGAGGTGACTGCAGATAAATTTATTAAGGCAGTGGACACCAAGGATTATCGCGAAGCAGCAGACCTGCTTTCAACTGATAACGATAAATGGACAAAGGATGAAGCCGAAAGCTTGATCACCAGCATGGAAGATCAAGGAGTCGATATTGGCACAGAGTTGAACAAGATCATCGATAATGGTGGAGAAGGCAGCTATACGGATAAATCTGGTAACAAGATTTTTGGTTTGGAAAAGGCGGACAAGAAATTTGGAATCTTCCAAGAATACCGTGTGGCCAGCTATCCAGTGCAAGTCAAGGTCAAGACCAATTTGGACCAAGCCAAACTCAAAGTGGCTGCTAATAAAACCGTGACCTTGAAGAAAGATGCAGTGACAGATCTTGGTTCTTTCCATTACAATACAAAAGAAATGGAATTGACTGCTAAAACAGAAGTCGGAAATGTCACTTCTAAGATCCATATCAATCCTAAAAAAGCAACGAAGAATAACTTAGAATTACAGTTGAATTCTGAAAAACGCAATTTAGAAGTTGAGTTCCCAGATGAAGTTGAAAACCCAACGGATGTGAAGGTTGTGGTCAACGGTAAAGAAGTCGGAACTAGCACGACCTTTGAAGTAGACAGCATCCCTTATCAAGAAATTGAAGTGCATGCCGTCTTCAATATGAATGGGGAAACCTACACAACTGAAAAGGCTAAGGTGACGATTGAAGAGGGTGAAAACGATCCGATCGAACTCAAACTAGCCAAAGATACTTTAAAACGCATCAAGAGTGCTCAAGATGCTAAGAAAGCGCAAGCAGCCAAAGAAGAACAAAATCGGACCTTGGCAGAAGAGTTCTTGAAAGAGTACCGCGACGCTGTCTTTAGCTCAGTTTCAAACCGAAATAACACCTACTCTAAATACTATGACACACAAAGTCAAGCCTACAAGGACATGGTTGAATTCACAACGGGTGATGGTGTTCGAAAGGCTAAAATTGACTACTATACACCAGGAGCTTTGGATATTCAAAGTGTCACTGAAGAAAATGGTGTGGTGACGATTAAGACTTATGAAGACTTTACCGTGCATTATACAGATAGTCATCCAGATTCACAAAACCGTAAGTACAAGACCTACACCTTGAAAAAAGTAGGTGCAAGTTATGTGATTACGGACATTGTCGTAACAAAAGAATCATAGGAGATTCCCCATGAAAGCAAGATTTTCCAAATTAACGTTGGTGACAGTTGCCTTGTTAACCCTGACAGCTTGCTCCCAATCTCAATCCACTAGTTCTAAATCTTCTGCAAAAGAAGAAACCAAGCAAACGCAAACCAAGTCTTCCAAAGAAATGTCTTCTGCAAAGAATCCATCAAAAGAGACTGGCAAAGAAGAGTCGTCAAAAGCTGGTAAGTCAGATGTGAAAGTGGACTCTGGTGTCAGCTACAATGGTTCTTACTATAGTGTTAAAGGGAAATATGGTGAGGTGATGATCGCCAACAAACATTATCCTTTGGCGCCGGACTTTAATCCAGGTGAAGATCCTGAAGCTGTTTCGGCCCTTCATGAATTGATCGCAGCCATGCAGGCAGAGGGTTATCCGATCAGTGACCAATATAGTGGTTTTCGTAGCTACGATACCCAAGTTGACCTCTACCAAAACTATGTCAATCAAGATGGTCAGGAAGCCGCAGATCGTTATTCCGCAAGACCGGGCTATAGTGAACACCAAACTGGTTTGGCCTTTGATTTGATCGATACCAGTGGTAATTTGGTAACCGAACCAGGACCAAGTAAGTGGTTGCTTAAGAATGCTGCTAAATATGGCTTTGTGGTTCGTTACCAAGAAGGAAAAGAAAAAGTAACAGGCTACATGCCAGAAAGCTGGCATCTCCGCTATATCGGAAAAGAAGCACAAGATATCGCGGACTCAGGCTTGAGTCTGGAAGAATACTATGGCTTCACTGGCGGAGATTACGTTGATAAATAAGAAAAGGCTGGGATTTTAATCCCAACCTTTTTTATTGTATTATGTGACTTTCAGTCCGTCTCGCTCCGTTAGGTGCGAGACAAAAAAACCACCCGCTATGCGGGTGCGCATCGAAGGTTATACCAAAAAAACTCCAAACGCGATACAATTAAGGTGTTCAAGCCAATTGTAAAGCGAAAGGAGAAAAATATGGCTCAACAAGCACATGGTTTATCACACACAAAATGGATGTGTAAATATCACATTGTGTTCACCCCTAAGTATAGACGAAAAGTGATCTATAATCAATATCGAAGTAGTTTGGGAGAAATATTCCATAAATTATGTAGTTATAAAGGTGTTGAGATTATCGAAGGTCATTTAATGCCAGATCATGTTCATATGTTGGTAAGCATTCCACCTAGAATTAGTGTTGCAAGTTTCATGGGTTATCTAAAAGGTAAAAGTGCTCTAATGATGTTCGATAAACACGCCAATCTGAAATATAAGTTTGGGAATCGACATTTTTGGGCAGAGGGATATTATGTAAGTACAGTTGGCCTCAATGAAGCCACAATAAAGAAATACATTCAGGAACAAGAGCGAAAAGATATTGCTTTAGATAAGTTGAGTGTAAAAGAATATGAAGATCCCTTTAGGGATAGTGGCAAGTAGTATATATGCCTCTTTGAGAGGCTTGTGACGAGTCAAATGCAATAAGGCTTGAACAAAGTGAAAGCCAGCGGCTTTAGGCGCTGGCTAGTTATCTGGGCTTATAGCCCTGGTACAAACCACCCGTTTGACGGGTGGTCATGATTGTTTTTAGAAATGCATCCAGCTCTTTTTGATTCTTGAGAGAGATGAATTTATCGGGATAGGTAGAACGGATATTTCGATACCTTTCTTTGGCCTTCTTAGTTCGACCGTCCCAAAGGATCCAACGGATGAATTCCCAGTCAAAGCGTTCAGGGCAGCCTGCTGCCATACTCTCGCGAACGCGTCCCTTATAACGACGGAATCGTTTCCAGGCTCTATAGAGGCAGTTCCAACGAGAGAAATTGAGAAAGATAATGTGGTCTGCTTGCTCCATTCTTTCCTCATAGCAACACCAACAATAATTTCCATCAATGACCCAGTCTTTATGTTGGCTAAGAAACTGTTTCATCTGTCCCTCCATCCAATCCCGGTCACTGTCTATCCAGCCGGGTTGAAATTGGAGGGTATCCATATGAAGCTTGGGGATGGAGTAGTAGCGAGATAAGGCTCCAGCCAAGGTAGATTTTCCAGATCCAGAATAGCCGATAATAACAATTTTCATAAGCACCTCTCAAAAATTTAGGAACAAAAAAAGCTCCGGAGAGCTTGATTTTTATGCTGTTCTTGATTAACCAAGTTTCGCTGCAAGACGTGCTTTATCACGGCTAGCTTTGTTCTTGTGGATCAAACCTTTAGTTTCTGCTTTATCGATAGCTGAGCTAGCAGCGCGGTAAAGTTCTTCAGATGGGTTTGCTTCAAAAGCTTTGATTGCAGTACGCATAGCTGATTTTTGAGCTGAGTTTTTTTCGTTTTGTTTAACGTTCAATTCAGCGCGTTTGATAGCTGATTTAATGTTTGCCAAGTTATTCACCTCCATTGATAATCTAACTATCTCATTATATATGAAAAGTTATGATTTGACAAGCCTAAAATAGCTTTTCCTTAAAAAAGTACCGGTAAAAGGCCATTTTCTCTAGCGTTTGAGATAAATTTCGTCAATTTCATGGTTGGTTGCCTTATGGAGAATCAGATCAGCCCGGTTACGGGTTGGTTGAATGTAATGTTGCAAGTTGACTAAATTAATGGATTCCCAAACCTGATGGGCCATGCTTAAAACTTCTTCTAGGGGTTGCTCTGTAAATCGATAGTAGTAGTTCTTGGGATCATTCTGAGCTAATGCCAGGAGTTTTTGGAAGCGATCGATATACCAAGATTCGATATCATCGACTGCGGCATCCACATAGATTGAAAAATCAAAGAAATCGGTCATATAGAGACTGTCATTTTGCGGATTTTGAAAGACATTGATTCCTTCTACAATGACAAAATCAGCTGGTAAAATCGTTTGCTTCTCATCTGGGACAATATCGTAAATTTCGTGGGAATAGACAGGAATTTCTACACTCTTGTTGTTTTTGATTTGGTTGAGAAAATCAAGAAGCAATTCCATATCATAGCTTTCAGGAAATCCTTTTCGATTGAGGAGCTCTTGTTCTTTTAAGATAGCATTTGGATAGAGAAAGCCATCTGTTGTCACCAATTCTACGGTCGAGCCTTCGAAGGTCCTCGAAAGTAGGATTTGGAGAAGACGGCTAGTAGTCGATTTCCCAACAGCGACACTCCCAGAAACCCCAATGATAAAGGGTTGGCGTTCACTGGTTTTTTGAAGAAAAATCCCTTTTGAGAAGGCCAAATCTTCTTTGGAACGCTTGTAGATTCCGATCAAGTTTGTCAAAGGCAGGTAGACGTCACGCACATCCTGGAGGTTGATGCGGTCGTTAAAGCTTTTAATAGAATTAAGCTCTGTTTGAGAGAGAGGCGGGGTGGTTTTGCGATGCAAATTTTGCCAGGTTTCCCGATTGATTTTTTCAAAATGTAAAAATTCTTTGTCCATATGTCACTCCTATTGTAGTCTTTAGTATACCAATTTTTAGAGGTCGTGTAAACGATTTAAAAAACGAATGAATTATGATAAAATAACCTTATGAGTAAAATGTATTTCGATATAAACCCAGATGCAGCCCACGATATTCATGATCTGGCTGTTGTTTTATTGGGACAAAAGATGAATTTCTTTACAGATGCGGGCGTCTTTAGTAAAAAAATGATTGATTATGGAAGCCAGGTGCTCTTATCAACCCTGGATTTTCAAGGAGGAGAAAGCGTTCTTGATGTCGGTTGTGGCTATGGTCCGATCGGCCTCTCTCTAGCTAAAGCCCAGGGAGTCGCCGTGACCATGGTGGATGTCAATGAGCGGGCGCTAGACTTGGCTAAGAAAAATGCCAGTCGAAATGGCGTGGAAGCTCAGATCTTTTCTTCGGATGTCTATGAAGCGGTTGAAGGGGTCTTTGACCATGTGATCAGTAATCCGCCAATCCGAGCTGGTAAAAAAGTGGTGCATCAGGTGATTACGGGTAGTTTTGATCATTTGAAGCCAGGTGGAGACTTGACCATTGTCATTCAGAAAAAGCAAGGTGCTCCAAGTGCTAAGGCCAAGATGGAAGAGACGTTTGGCAATTGTGAGATCGTAAAAAAAGACAAAGGCTATTATATTTTAAGAAGTGAGAAAGAATCATGAGAGCAGTAGATATCATTCAGAAAAAAAGAGATGGTCTTGCCTTAAACAAGGAAGAAATTGAATGGCTGATTGAGGGATATGTGGCTGGAACAGTTCCAGATTACCAAATGTCCGCTTTTGCTATGGCTGTTTATTTTAAAGGAATGACGACAGAAGAAATCTCTCATATGACCATGAAGATGGTCCAAACAGGGCAACAGTTTGATTTGTCAGCTATTCCAGGAATCAAGGTGGACAAACATTCAACGGGTGGTGTGGGAGACAAGGTGACCTTGGTCTTGGTGCCTCTGGTTGCAAGTTTCGGAGTACCAGTTGCTAAAATGAGCGGTCGTGGCTTAGGCCACACGGGTGGAACCATCGATAAATTGGAATCGATTAAAGGCTTCCAAATTGAGCGGACTCAAGAAGAATTCATCCAGCAGGTGCAGGAGATCGGCTTATCGGTTATTGGTCAATCTGATCAACTTGTGAAAGCAGATAAACTCTTGTATGCTCTTCGTGACGTGACGGCGACAGTGGATACCATTCCGTTGATTGCTAGCTCCGTCATGAGTAAGAAAATTGCAGCTGGTGCAGACGCTATTCTCTTAGACGTGACGGTTGGCGAAGGGGCCTTTATGAAGACCATTGAAGAGGCGCGTGAACTAGCTCGTACTATGGTGGATCTCGGTAATGCCGTAGGGCGCAAGACAATCGCTGTCATTACAGATATGAGCCAACCTTTGGGAACCAGTATTGGCAATCGTTTAGAGATTTTGGAAGCCCTGGATATTCTAAAAGGACAGGGGCGTGCTGATGTCACAGAGTTTATTTGTGAATTAGCACAAATCATGTTGAAATTGGCCAATGTAGATCAATCGATTGAAGCCATTCATGAACACTTGAGCAATGGACAAGCCTTAGCCAAGTTTGAAGAAATGGTCGTGGCACAAGGTGGAGACTTAGAGGATTTGCATCGTCCCGTCAAAGTAGAACAGGTCCTTGAAGTAACAGCAGGTCAAGATGGCGTCATTGCGGCTTTACCTGCCATGGAATTTGGCCTGTTAGCCATGCGACTTGGTGCTGGCCGTGCTGTCAAATCGGATCCGCTCGATTACGAAACAGGGATTGTATTTGACAAAAAAGTGGGAGAGCAGGTTAAAAAAGGGGAACGCATTGCTCGTATTTTCGTGAATGAAAAAAATTCACAAGAAAGCGTTACAGAATTCAAAAAAAATGTTAAAATACTAGAAGGGGCTGAAAGCGTTAAAGAAATTATTGAAATAATATCTTAAGTAGCTCAGGAGATTGTATGAAGTTAAATAAATATATCGATCACACTCTTTTAAAACCAGATGCGCAACAAGAACAGATCGAAAAATTGATCGAAGAAGCTAAGGCATATGATTTTGCGAGTGTCTGTGTGAACCCGACATGGGTGAATTTTGCGGCTGAGGGCTTGCGCGATTCAGACGTTAAAGTTTGTACCGTCATTGGTTTTCCTTTGGGAGCAAATACCCCTTTTGTCAAAGCGTGTGAAACAAAAAATGCTATTCAAAATGGTGCCGATGAAATTGACATGGTCATGAATATCGGTGCTTTGAAGTCTAAGAATTTAGCACTAGTTGAAGAAGATATCCAAGCTGTTGTCGAAGCAAGCGGTGATAAGCTGGTCAAAGTCATCATTGAGACGTGTCTCTTAACAGACGATGAAAAGATCGTTGCTTGTCAGATTGCTAAGTCAGCTGGCGCAGACTTTGTGAAGACTTCAACTGGCTTTTCAACTGGAGGAGCGACGGTAGAAGATGTAGCCTTAATGCGTCAAACAGTTGGACCAGACATGGGTGTTAAAGCTTCTGGTGGAGCTCGCTCTTATGAAGATGCTCTTGCATTTATCGAAGCTGGTGCGACCCGTATCGGAACTTCCTCTGGTGTAGCTATCATGGAAGGAAAAGTGGCTCATGGCGACTACTGAGTTGATCAATTTGGTAGTAGAAGTGAGCCAGCATGCTTATGTGCCCTATTCTCATTTCCCAGTTAGTGCAGTCCTTGTGACCAAGGATGACCAGATCTATACAGGTGTCAATATCGAAAATGCCAGTTTTGGATTAACCAACTGTGGGGAACGGACAGCTATTTTTAAAGCAGTTTCTGAGGGAGCTCGCGAGTTCAAAGAGCTGATTATCTATGGGCAAACAGAAAAGCCCATCTCTCCGTGTGGTGCTTGTCGCCAGGTCATGGCTGAATTTTTTGAGCCTGATCTGCCTGTAACTTTGGTATCTAAAGATAAATCGACGGTCGTGATGACGGTCAAGGAATTACTTCCATATTCCTTTACAGATTTGACTTAGTTGGTCTGTGAGGCGGTCTTTTGACCCTTTCAATACTTCGCAACAATGTTGCACAATAATTTAGGAGGTTCAGTAATGAACAAGAAACAATGGCTAGGCCTTGGTCTAGTAACTGTCGCTGCTATCGGACTTGCAGCATGTGGAAATCGTGCGTCTAAAAAAGATAGCGCAAACTCAGAATCAAAAACTGATTTGAAAGCTGCTATTATTACCGATACTGGTGGTGTGGATGACAAATCATTCAACCAATCTGCTTGGGAAGGTTTGCAAGCTTGGGGGAAAGAAAACGGTCTTTCTAAAGGGAACGGATTCGACTACTTCCAATCAACAGATGAATCTCAATATGCGACAAACCTTGATGAAGCTGTTTCTAACGACTACAAATTGATCTTTGGTGTTGGTTTTGCCTTGAGCGACTCAGTTAAAAAAGCTGCAAAAGACAACGAAGATGTTAACTATGTCATCATTGATGATCGTATTGAAGGACAAAAGAACGTAGCATCTGCTGTTTATGCCGATAACGAAGCTGGTTACCTTGCTGGTATCGCTGCTGCGAAAACTACAAAAACTAAACAAGTTGGTTTTGTAGGTGGTATGGAAAGTGAAGTTATCACTCGTTTCCGCGCTGGATTTGAAGCTGGTGTTAAATCTGTTGACCCATCTATCAAAGTTCAAGTAGACTACGCTGGTTCATTCGGTGACTCTGCTAAAGGTAAAACAATTGCTGCTGCACAATACGCTGCAGGTGCAGATGTTATCTACCAAGTAGCTGGTGGTACTGGAGCAGGTGTCTTCTCTGAAGCAAAAGACTTGAACGAGAAGAAAAATGAAGACGAAAAAGTTTGGGTTCTTGGTGTTGACCGTGACCAAAAAGCTGAAGGTGAATACACTTCTAAAGATGGTAAAAAATCTAACTTTGTCTTGGCTTCAAGCTTGAAGAAAGTCGGAGAATCAGTAAAAGACTTGGCTAAGAAAGCTGCTGACGGTAAATTCCCTGGCGGTGAAGTGATTACTTATAGCTTGAAAGATGGTGGAGTTGATTTGACAACTGACAACCTTTCTGCAGATGCTAAAAAAGCTGTCGAAGATGCCAAAGCTAAAATCCTTGACGGGTCTCTTAAAGTTCCTGAAAAATAATATTTGATTGGGCGGCCCTCCCTATAAGGGCCGTTTCTTTTAAAGTGAGACATTTTTGTCTCAATAAAATCTGTTAGTTGTCTAACAGATTTTATTGAAATAAAAAATTTTTGAAAGGAAACACCTACATGACACACGAATATGTCATCGAAATGCGTGAGATTACCAAAAAATTTGGTGACTTTGTAGCAAATGACAAGATTAATCTTCAGTTGCGCAAAGGTGAAATCCATGCACTTCTTGGAGAAAATGGTGCGGGAAAATCTACCCTGATGAATATGCTGGCTGGTTTGTTGGAACCAACAAGCGGAGACATCGTGGTAAATGGAAATACTGTTAACCTAGACTCACCTTCAAAAGCAGCTTCTTTAGGAATTGGAATGGTGCACCAACACTTTATGTTGGTTGAAGCCTTCACTGTTGCTGAAAATATCATCCTTGGTTCTGAAACCACGAAGCATGGTATTTTGGACCTTAAAAAAGCCGGTCAAGATATCCTTGAATTGTCTAAAAAATATGGCTTGGCAGTAGATCCAAATGCTAAAGTTGAGGATATTTCCGTTGGTGCGCAACAACGTGTGGAAATCTTAAAGACGCTTTATCGTGGAGCCGACATCCTAATCTTCGATGAACCAACTGCAGTGTTGACACCAGCTGAAATCGAAGAATTGATGACAATCATGAAGAACTTGGCGAATGAAGGAAAATCAATCATCTTGATTACGCATAAGTTAGATGAAATTCGTGCTGTCGCAGACCGCGTAACAGTCATTCGTCGTGGTAAATCCATTGAAACAGTTGAAATTGCAGGTGCTACAAACCAAGATTTAGCTGAAATGATGGTCGGTCGTTCTGTTTCCTTTAAAACAGAGAAAGGTCCTTCTCAACCAAAAGAAGTGGTCCTATCTATCGAAAACTTAGTTGTTAACGAAAACCGTGGTGTGCCTGCTGTTAAGAATCTATCTTTAGAACTTCGTGCAGGTGAAGTTGTCGGGATTGCGGGGATTGATGGAAATGGTCAATCTGAGTTGATCCAAGCCATTACAGGTCTACGGAAGGTAAAATCCGGTTCAATCAAGATTAAAGGCAAGGATGTTGTAGGACTTCGCCCACGTCAAATCACAGAAATGAAGGTAGGACACGTCCCTGAAGACCGTCACCGGGATGGTTTGGTCCTTGATATGATGATCTCTGAAAACATTGCTCTTCAAACTTACTATAAAGAACCTCTTAGCAAGAATGGTATTTTGAATTATCCAAATATTACCTCTTATGCCAAGAAATTGATGGAAGAGTTTGACGTTCGTGCAGCTAGTGAAGTGGTACCAGCTAAGGCTCTTTCTGGAGGAAACCAGCAAAAAGCCATTATCGCTCGGGAAATCGATCGCGATCCAGATCTCTTGATCGTCAGCCAGCCAACTCGTGGTTTGGACGTCGGAGCGATTGAATATATCCACAAACGTTTGATTCAAGAACGGGATAATGGAAAAGCCGTTCTGGTTGTCAGCTTTGAATTAGATGAAATTTTGAATGTTTCTGACCGTATTGCGGTTATTCATGATGGGAAGATCCAAGGGATCGTAACCCCTGAAACAACGAATAAGCAAGAACTTGGAATCCTCATGGCAGGTGGACAAGTAAAGGAGGGAGCATCAAATGAATAAGAATTTAAAACAAATTGCTGTTCCATTGGTGTCTGTCCTTTTAGGATTGGTCCTGGGTGCCATTATTATGTGGGCCTTCAGCTATGATGCCCTTTGGGGATATGAATTGCTGTTTAAGAAAGCCTTTGGTTCGATTAAGAGTTGGGGTAATATTTCCCGTGCTATGGGGCCACTGATTTTAGTTGCTCTTGGATTTTCGGTAGCTAGCCGGGCCGGCTTCTTTAACGTTGGACTTCCTGGTCAGGCTTTTGCAGGATGGATCATGGCGACTTGGTTTGCCCTTTCCTTCCCAAATATGCCTCGCTTACTGATGATTCCGATGACCGTTTTGATTGCGGCTGTTGCAGGTGGATTTATTGGAGCGATTCCTGGTTTCCTTCGTGCCTATCTCGGTACCAGTGAGGTCATCATCACCATTATGATGAACTACATTGTTCTCTATGGTGGGAATGCCTTGATCCATAGCTTCCCAGCTTCCTTGATGAAAAACAAGGACTCAACCGTTGATGTAGGAGCCAACGCTGTCTACCAGACGGAGTGGTTGCGTAATTTGACGGACAAATCACAAATGAACATCGGGATCTTCTTTGCCATCATCGCAGTGGTAGTCATCTGGTTCTTGATGAAGAAAACAACACTTGGTTTTGAAATCCGTGCCGTTGGTTTGAATGCGAATGCGGCAGAATACGCAGGGATGTCTGCAAAACGGACCATTATCCTTTCTATGATCATTTCTGGTGCTCTTGCTGGTATCGGTGGAGTAGCAGAAGGTCTGGGTATTTACTCAAATGTCTATGTTCAAACTAGCTCAATGAGTGTTGGATTTAACGGAATGGCCGTTGCCCTTCTTGCGATGAATTCACCAATTGGTATTCCATTTGCTGCCTTCTTGTTTGGAGCGCTTCAAATTGGTGGAGTTGGTATGAAGCCAGCTGCCATCCCTGAAGAAGTCGTTCAAATTGTGACAGCATCTATTATCTTCTTCGTATGTGCCCACTACATTATCGAAAAGATGATCTCGATGCGATCAGCTAAAAAAGGAGGAGCAAACTAATGAGTATTGTAACGATTTTAAGTATTCTTGTTTCCTCTATGATTGTGTATGCGGCACCGCTGATCTTCACAAGTATCGGAGGAGCATACTCAGAACACGCTGGGGTTGTTAACGTTGGCCTTGAAGGAATCATGGTTATGGGAGCTTTCTCAGGAATTATCTTTAACTTGACTTTTGAGCCTACCTTAGGGGATATGACACCATGGTTGTCCTTGATTGTTGCTGCAGGAATCGGAGTACTTTTCTCCTTGATCCACGCGGTGGCAACGATTCATTTCCGTGCTGACCATATCGTTTCAGGTACAGTATTGAACTTGATGGCCCCTCCATTAGCCGTCTTTCTAGTTAAAGCAATGTACAACAAGGGGCAAACTGATAATATCAAAGTTGCCTTTGGGAAAACATCCATTCCGGTCTTATCTAAAATTCCGGTGATTGGGGATATTTTCTTCAACAATGCCAGCATCATCGGCTGGGTTGCGATTCTCTTCTCATTCTTTGCTTGGTTCATCATGTTCAAGACGAAATTTGGTTTGCGTCTTCGTTCAGTTGGTGAACACCCACAAGCAGCAGATACATTGGGAATCAATGTTTATAAAATGCGCTACTTAGGAGTCATGATCTCAGGTGCCCTAGCAGGTATCGGAGGAGCCATATACGCTCAGTCAGTTTCTGTTAACTTTGCGGTAACTACTATTGTAGGTCCTGGATTTATCGCCCTTGCGGCTATGATTTTCGGGAAATGGAACCCAATCGGTGCCATGTTGGCTAGTCTCTTCTTTGGAGCTTCACAAAGTTTGGCAGTTATCGGGAATCAATTGCCTTTGCTTAAAGGTATCCCATCCATCTACTTGCAAATTGCGCCTTACGTCTTGACCATGGTTGTCTTGGCAGCCTTCTTCGGACAAGCAGTTGCACCAAAAGCAGATGGTGTTAACTACATTAAATCGAAATAATGCACAGAGAGATGCGAGGTTTCCTCGGTCTCTTTTGCTTTCTAAAGGCCCCTCTTAGTCGCAATTTCTTTGGATTTGAGGTACAATAAGAATACAACTTTTCACGTATTGGAGGAGCAGATGTTTAAGTGGATGAGACGCCTGATTGGCATGGTGATCGTTTTATTTATTTTATTAGTGATCCTGTTGGTTCCTGGATCCATCCCTGAAGGGGAGCAGCTGAGAAATGTGCAGGCAGGGAGCTCTTTGATTGAACTGGCTCAAAATGCAGTTTCAAATGCTTCTGTAAGCACTGAAGGGCTCTCAACTGAGTTGAGTCTCAATTCTGTGCAATTGAGTCAAGTTGTAAAAACAAGTGCTGGATCTGCTCTTGACAATTCTGACTTTCAAAAGATGGCACTTGGAATGGATGGCAATGACCTTCACGTCAAAGTTCCGGTTTCCTTAGGGCCAGTCGAAAGCTATCTAGATTTAACCATGACAGGTCAAGTTGAAAACAATGTCATGAATTTGACTGTGACAGCTGCTAAATTAGGGAAAATACCGATTCCAAAATCCTTGGTTCTCAACTATTTGAAGGATCAATCCAATCAAAATGGAGGCGGCTTCACAGTGAACGGTGATCAGATTACGCTTGAGATCCCTCAAACAGGTTATACTATCTCAAAAGCGCGAGTAGAAAATGGCAATGCCAAGGTGACGGTTAGTATCTCCTTGTTTTAAGGCTATGAAAATGGAGTTGTCATGCTTATCTTTGAATTTTGTGCAGAGAATTTAACGTTTATTGATAAGGCGATTGCTGCTGGGGCAGGTCGCATTGAACTGTGTGACAACCTGGCAGTAGGTGGGACCACACCGAGCTTAGGGGTGATCCAGGAAGCAATTAAACTGACAAGAGAGCAGTCTGTGGATCTATGTGTCATTATCCGGCCCCGTGGTGGAGACTTTGTCTACACAGATCTGGAAGTTCAAGCTATGCTAGCGGATATTCGGGCTGCGAAGGAAATAGGGGTTTCTAGTTTCGTGCTGGGTGCGCTGACGGGCGATCGAAAGTTGGACCAGAGAGTCATGCAGCTTTTACTAGCAGCCTGTGGAGAGGCAGAGGTTGTCTTTCATATGGCTTTTGATGAGTTGGCTCATACAGATCAGCTAGAAGCGATTGAGTGGCTTTCTGATCAGGGTGTAGCCCGCATTTTAACACGAGCTGGAAGTCCAGGTGCTACACTAGAGCAACGTTTTGAACATTACCATTGTTTATTAGCTGCGGCTAAGGGAAAGATTCAGATCTTGCCTGGTGGAGGTGTGACGGTAGAAAATCGTGCACTTTTTTTGGAGCAATTGGGCGTTTGTCAACTGCATGGCACGCGCATCGTGTTTTAAAAAAGAAACGATCACTGCTTTAGGTGGTTTTGAGGATCCGTTATCAAGGTTGGGTACGTTGTTCCCAGCCTCTTCTAGTGCAAAAATGAATAAGGGAGAGAAATTGTTTTTAGAGAATTATTTTGACCGCTACACTTTTCATCCAGAAAAGGGAATGGCTTATGGATTTGAGAAAATAGAGGCAGGCTATGAGTATCAGTGCCCCGTCTTTTCGGACACATTTCTCTTAAAATTCCGAGTCTGCGACCAGAAGATTTCCTTTCGGGTCTATGATCAGGATACAGGGGACGAGTATATCCAGATCCATCTGGAACAGCTACAAGGAAATTTCGTCGGTCAAGTCAGAGAAGCCTGTCAGGAAAGTCTTGCAAGGATCCGACAAGCTTGTTTTGAGGTAGAAGATTTTCTCTATCCTCAAACCAAGCGTCTCATGGCCTATATTTCCCAACACTATCAGGGAACGATTGAATATTTGTGGGAAAGGTCTCCTGAGTCAGGTGCGATTCGCCACCGAGACACCCTCAAGTGGTATGGAGTCTTTATGACCATAGATTGGAACAAACTGGATGCTGGCAAGTCAGGGAAAATAGAAGTTTTGAATGTCAAGTCTGATCAAGTAGCTCAGTTCATTCAACAGAAGGGGATTTATCCAGCTTTTCACATGAATAAAAAATATTGGCTGAGTATCCCGCTCGATGGAACAATTGCTGATGAGGAGTTGTTTGCTCTAGTGGATAGTAGCTGTCAGCTCACCAAAAAGGGGAAATAAGATGCATCTGTTAGGGAAATTATCTTGGTTTTTTAAATTAGAGAAGAAACGTTACTTCATCGGGATAGGGTCCTTGATCTTGGTTAGTTTTTTAAATCTTATTCCTCCAAGAATCATGGGACTTGTGATCGATTTGATCGATAAAAGAAGGTTGACACTGAGTCAGTTGGTCGTGAATATTGGATTTCTAGTTCTAGCAGCTCTTGCCATGTATGGACTTCGTTTTGTCTGGAGACGCTATATTTTTGGGACGGCCAATAAGTTAGCTCGGATTTTGCGTTACCGTTTGTTCAAGCACTTTACGCTCATGTCACCGTCTTTTTATCAGCGTTATCGGACTGGGGATCTCATGGCCCATGCTACCAATGATATCAATGCGGTAACCATGTTTGCCGGTGGTGGGGTTATGTCTGCAGTGGATGCGTCTGTCACAGCCTTGGTGACCCTGGTCAGCATGTTTTTCATGATTGATTGGCGCTTAACCCTCTTAGCTATTTTGCCCCTACCAGTTATGGTGGTAGTGACTTCAGCCATTGGACGCAAAAATCACCAAGCCTTCAAAGAAGCTCAAGAAGGCTTCTCGGAGCTCAACAACTTTGTGCAGGAATCAGTATCAGGAGTCAAGGTAACCAAATCCTTTGGTTTTCAGGCAGATGAGATTCAGGCTTTTGAAAAGACCAATCAAATGGTCTTTTCAAAGAATATGACTTCCGCCAGTTACAATGCCTTGTTTGATCCGACCACTCTTCTTTTTGTCGGTCTCTCTTATGTCTTGACCCTTTACTTCGGGGGCCTTTTCGTCCAGGAAGGAAGCTTGACAGTTGGACAAATCGTAACCTTTATCACCTATCTCAATATGCTCGTATGGCCCCTTCAAGCCATGGGCTTCTTATTTAATATTAGTCAGAGGGCTAGCGTCTCGTATGACCGAATTGAGACACTTTTAGCAGAAACACCTGAAATCCAAAATCCAAACCATCCAGTCAGAGACATTCAAAATGGAGATTTGGAATATGACATTAAAGAATTCGCCTACGAGAAAGAGCCTGTTCTTGAAAAGGTTACTTTTCATTTAGAAAAAGGACAAACCCTTGGGATTGTGGGTCCAACTGGATCTGGAAAGACCACCTTGTTGCGTCTCTTACTCAGAGAGCATGACTTGGAGCAGGGAGATATCTTTCTAAATGGAATCTCCATCAAAGATTATCGTTTGCAAGATCTGCGTAGTTTGATCGGCTATGTTCCTCAGGATCAGATTCTCTTTGCCATGACTATTCGCGAGAATGTTGCTTTTTCGGATCCGCAGATCATGGAAGAAGAGTTGATAAAAGCGCTAAGAACCTGTGGGGTCTATGAGGATGTCTTGGCTATGCCAGACCAGATGGAGACTGTGCTTGGGGAGAGAGGGGTCTCTCTTTCTGGCGGGCAAAAGCAACGGATTGCCATGAGTCGCGCTTTGGTCATGAATCCTGAGATCTTGCTTCTGGATGATTCCTTATCTGCAGTAGATGCGAAGACGGAGCACCAGATCATCGAAAATATGAAGCAGGAACGCAAGGGGAAAACAACCATGATCACAGCTCATCGCTTATCCGCTATCGTTCATGCGGATTTGATTCTGGTAATGGAGAATGGTCAGATCAAGGAGCGCGGAAATCACGAGGAATTAATGGCTCAAAAAGGTTGGTACTATGAAACCTACCAAGCCCAACAATTATCAGAAGAAATGGAGGGAAAGCTGAATGAAAACATCTGAAGCTCGTGTGATGAAGCGGCTCTTGGCTTATATGTGGCGTTACAAATGGTTAACAGCCCTAGCCTTAGCATTTACCTTCCTGACTAGCCTTTTATTGACAGCGATCCCTCTAGCGGCACGCTGGTATATTGACCACCTAGTGGATCCAAAAGAAGCAGGTTCACCGGTCATGACAGCTTTTCAGTTTCTCATTCTTTACTATGGGTTATTCATTGGGCGCGTGCTGGCGACCTACCTGAGCCAATTAACCTTTGCGCGTGTATCCAATTCCATCGTAAGAGATATCCGACTAGATATTTTCCAAAATCTGCAAAGGCTGGGCATGTCCTTTTATGACCAGACAGCAGCAGGTTCGATTGTCTCTCGTGTGACCAATGATACACAGGCCGTCGCAGATATGTTCTCCACTGTCTTTTCAAGTCTGGTTTCATCCTTTTTACTTTTTGTAGTGACCCTGGTGACCATGTTTAGCTTAGATTGGCATTTGACTATTTGGATTCTGCCTTTTCTTCCCATCATTTGGTTTTCCATTCGACTCTATCGCAAGTTATCCAACCGCCTGGTCAAAATGACGCGTCAGAAATTATCAGATATCAATGTGAAATTATCTGAATCCATCGAAGGCATGCGAATCGTGCAGGCCTTTCGCCAAGAAAAGCGTTTGGCCGATGAGTTTGAACGGATTAATGGGGAACATTTGGACTATGCCAATCGTTCTGTCGATGTCAATTCCCTCTTTTTGAGACCAGCTATGACCCTGTTACAGGTCCTAGCCTATGCGGTCATTCTGACCTTTTTCGGCCTAAATTGGCAGTATTCTGGCTTTACAGCAGGTCTTATTTATGCATTTATCCAGTACGTTAGCCAGCTTTTCCAACCCTTGATTGATGTTACCCAAAATTTTGCAACCTTGCAGACCTCTACCATCTCTGCAGGACGTGTCTTTGAGATGATGGATCGATCTGACTATGAGCCCAAGCAAGCGGATAGTCTGAAAGAAATTGAGCGGGGAGATATACGCTTTGATCATGTATCATTTTCTTACGATGGCAAACGAGATGTCCTAAAAGATATCTCCTTTGAGGTTAAAAACGGACAAACCATCGCCTTTGTCGGTCATACTGGTTCTGGTAAATCTTCCATTATCAATCTCTTTATGCGATTTTATGAGTTTGATCGCGGACGGATCTTGATTGATGGAAAGGATATCAAGGACTACAGTCAGGAAGCCTTGCGTAAGTCTATCGGTCTAGTGCTGCAGGAACCTTTTCTCTATCATGGAACCATTGCTTCTAATATCCGGATGTACCATGAAGAACTGACAGATGAGGAAATCCGACAAGCAGCTGCATTTGTGGATGTAACAGACTTTATTGAGGGTCTACCTGGTGGCTATGATCATTCAGTAACAGAGCGGGGGTCTACCTTATCAACCGGTCAGCGTCAGCTTCTGGCTTTTGCTCGGACCATTGCTGCTCAGCCTAAGATCCTCATTTTGGATGAGGCTACGGCTAATATTGACCAGGAGACGGAAGAAATGATCCAAAACTCTCTGAAGAAGATGCGCCAAGGGCGGACAACCATTGCTATTGCCCATCGTCTTTCTACTATCCAAGATGCCGATTGCATCTATGTTCTCGATAAGGGAAAAATCATCGAATCAGGCAACCACGATCAGCTCATTGCTCTAGGAGGAACGTATAAGAAAATGTATGACCTCCAGGCCGGTATGATGAAATAAGGACAAACAAGGGGTAAATGCAAATTTAACCTTGTTTTTCTTGCTTGAAAGCTGTAAAATAAAGAAAAGAACAGAAAAAGGAAGCAACAATCATGTCAAACGATCTCATCCTAATGGGAGTTGTTATTGTCTTATTTGGACTTTATTTCACCCTTCAAGTAGAGCTTACTAAAGTTAGAAATCAATTCACCTATTATCTTCTAAAACCAGGTAGCATCTCCAAGGAACAAAAAGAGAAGTACCTCAAAGAACCAGAGATGGAAGCGATTCGCTTAATTCGCATCGACTATCGGATTGGCCTTCAAAATGCCAAACTTGTCTATGAGCACTTAAAGAAATAAGAAGACCCTCGTATAGTCTATACGAGGGTTTCTCTTTCAAAAAAAGGCGTCAGCTTTGGTAAAACGTTGGCAACATCTGCTGATTGGATTTTTGCTAGTTGATAGGGACAAGGAGTGATGTAGGCTGCTTCAAAAAAATCAAGAGAGAGTCCACTGTGTTTTAAGGCAGCAAGAGATTTGATCTGATGAAGATCTACTAGGACCCCATCGTGGGTCAGGGTCAGATGAGGTAGAAGAGAGGACTGATCCATCAAAGTCTCCAGACTTTCTTCTTCCTCTTTTTTTCTGGCGAGGAGTCGCTTTTTATTGGTCAGATACATACCATTATCGATATAGAGGCTCAAGGCCTTTTGCATAATAAGGTTGCTATCATAGTCCAGAATTGTCTTATAGGTCAAGACTGGTTTAAGAAGGGCTTGGGGAAGGATCATGGAAGTAATGCGAAGAGCAGAAAAGAGATTGGTCGAAAAAGACTTGATATAGATAACTCGATTATTGCGATCTAGATAATGAAAAGAAGGAGCATTGCGGCCATCAAGATCTCCCAAATAGTCGTCCTCGACAAGGTAGACATCATATTGATCAGCTAGTTGCAAGATTGCTTCTTTCTCCTTGGTAGAATAGCTATGACCAAGTGGGTAGTGAAAACGGGGGATCGTATAGAAAAATTTGATGTGGCCACTCTTAAAAATCTCTTCGAGTTCCTCGAGGTCAATTCCCGTTAAATTTCGTTGAATGGTCCGGTAGGCAAGTTGCTGCGAATCTAAGAGTTGATTCATTCGATGATAAGTCGGCTGCTCAATCAAGATCTGAGATTTTTTATTGGGAAAGTCAATTTGGCTGAGGATATTGAGTGCCTGTTGTGTACCAGAAGTCAAAACGATCTGATCCGCAGTCGTATAAATGCTTTCTTCCTTCAATAAGCCTTGAATCGATTGGCGTACTTCTGGTAATCCTGCTTGATCTGAAAAATTATTAAAGAGATAATTCTCACGACCAATCAAGGTTTCATTGATACAGGTCCGGAAATCTTCAAAAGCCTGATTGCGGTCTTTCTCTAATTTTAGTGGAAGATCCTCATGTTGGTCAGGTTCCTGCTCCAAAACATAATAGCCACTTTGAGGTTTTGCGTAGAGTAAGTGCTGGTAGGTCAAATCCAGCAAGGCCCGTTGCACCGTATCCTTACTACAAGAAAATTGATTGGCTAGCTGGCGAACGGAGGAAATTTTCTGACCGGTCACCAGTTCTCCGTCTTGAATGGCTTTTTTTAGAACATGAATAATTTCTTGGTATTTGCTCGTCTTCATTTTGACTGTCCCCATACAGTTTTTTTCTATTGTACAGAAATAATCACAAAAATACCACTCTGAGAATGAGTTGAAGATGGTTTTCTTTTAAAAATCTTGTTTTCATAGGTAGAATCTAGTGCCGTACGACTTTTTATGATAGAATGAAGATCGTAGTGTCTTCCGTAAATAGGGTACAGTAGCACACAGTGTATTGGGGTGCGGGATTGAACAGATGCTTTCCTGTATAGCTGGTATAAGACCTATCTGTAAGCAGTTCCGTATCTGTATGTGATACATCGAATCAAACCTTCATAACCATAAACAAGCTACATAACTTTTTACGATCAATGAAAGAGGTGGAGAAAATGTAGGCAATTCTAGGTAAGTCTTTTAGAAACACTTAAAATATCAATTGAAAGAGGAAGAACAATGTTTAAAAGAACTTACAAACGCAATATTCCACTCTTAGCAGGTCTGGAATTCACATCATATTTTGGAATCACTAGTTTCTGGATTTTATTTTTCATTCAAAATGGTCTTTCCTTGCTTCAGATCGGGCTATTAGAGAGTATCTTTCATGGTACTAGTCTATTGAGCGAAATTCCATCAGGCATGTTGGCGGATCGATTTAGTTACAAGACCAATCTCTATTTGGCTCGCATAGCCAGTATTGTGTCCTCTATCTTGATCTTACTTGGTCAAGGGAATTTCTGGATCTATGCAATGGCTATGATGGTCAGTGCCTGGTCCTACAATTTTGATTCAGGTACGAATACTGCTTTCTTGTTTGATTCGGCGGTAGAAGCAGGTCAAAAGGATCGTTATCTTCAGATTTCTAGCTTTTTGTCCGGAGTGGCTGAAGTCACCCGAACGTTAGGAACAGTAGTAGCCGGTCTCTTTGTTCATGGGGCCTTGGCTTGGACCTATCATATTGCCATAGGTCTTTCATTACTTTCCATTCTCTTGATTTATCTGATGAAAGAGCCAGAGAGCAAGAGAGATGAAAGAAATAGTCTGACCTTAAAACGGATATTGGTGGTAGTGAAACAAGAATGGCAGGAAAAACCAGTCTTGTTTTATTGGATGCTGACCTATCAGCTGGTAGGAACCATCATGTGTATGTTTTATTTTTACTACCAACAAAAAATCAGTGACTTAGCCAGTTGGCAAGTTTCACTCATTATGTTGATTGGTAGTGGATTCAATCTCCTAGCGGTTTATCTGGCCAGTCAGATCGGGAAAAAATGGAATAGTAACCAAGTCTTCCCAATTCTAGTTGCATTGACAGGTTTGGCCTTGCTGTTGGTAGGTTTGAAGACTCCATTCGCCTATCTGAGCGTCTATCTCTTGACCAATGCCCTTTATGCAGTTTATCAACCTATATACTACAATGATTTACAAATTTATTTGCCTTCCAGTGTACGAGCCACCATGCTTAGTATAAACTCCATGATGTTTAGTTTGTCTATGATTGTGATTTTCCCTCTGACTGGTTGGTTCATCGATACTTGTGGATTTGTAGCTGTTTTCCTTGTACTAGGCCTTGTGACCCTCCTATCTTTCCCTCTCTTACTGATTGGATTGAGGAAAATGGGCAAGCTATTAAATAAGGGGACAAAGACGGAATAAAAGCTCCATACGTTCATTTGTCCACCTATGTTAAAATAGTACATAGCATGAAATGATGGGGGAATCATCTGATGTAAACAAAAAGATTTGAGAAATCATGTAATTTCTCGAATCTCCAATGCTAGTATTGATCCCCAAAAGTTAGACAAATAATGTAAAAAAGGACTTAGTTCTGTATTGCACAGGACTAGGTCCTTTTGGTTTGTTCCTACTTCACTGATTGTGTTAGGAATCAAAATCGCCTATGAGAACTCATCCTGGTAGTTTTTTAATAGGCTGGTCTGTATTTTACTTAATCTCTCCTTCATAGGAAGAAGTCGGACAGCAACGACTCTTTCAGTTGCTTTCAAAAAAAAATACCCGAAAAATTAGATTTTTTCTATCTAACTTTTCGGGTGTGGTTTAAAAGACTAGAGGCTGTATTACATAAAGTAAACGATAGCTAAATACTGAAGGGCAGAAGCAGCAAGGATAAAGAGGTGCCAAATCATATGGAAATAGGGTTTTTTCTTGGCATAAAAGCCAGCTCCCACCGTGTAGCACAGCCCCCCAATGAGCATGAGCCCCCAGAAGATAGGGGTAGTTTGACTAACAATTTGGGGAATAATAAAGATAACCAACCAGCCCATGATCAAGTAAAGAGCTAGGCTGAATTTTTCATTGACTTTTTTAGCAAAGATTTTGTAGAGAATGCCAAAGATAGTGGTACCCCATTGGATTAAGATAATGCTGTAGCCCATCCAGTTATTCATCAAGGTGAGGACGACTGGTGTGTAACTACCTGCGATCGCAATGTAGATCATGGAATGGTCGATAATACGAAGCACATACTTTTGAGGTGAATCGTAAGACATAGCATGGTAGACGGTCGAAGAAAGAAACATCAAAAAGAGACTGATCACAAAGATAGAAGTCCCAAAAGCACTAAGCAGACCGTGTTGCTCAAAGCTATAGACTGCTGAGATCGGAAGTAAGATCAACATAAGGAGGGCTCCAACAGCGTGGGTTACACTATTTGCGATCTCCTCACCAAAAGATAATTTTTTACTTAGTTTCATGGTGTAATTCATCAGTTTCTTCCTCCTTGTTTTCTGGTTGTATATAAGATAGGGTTTCTAGATAAAGTTGAACGGTCTGACAGGCAGAACGAATGATGGGAGCGATTGGCTCTTTTTGCTCATTGAGATAAGCAACAAAGCTATTATAGAGAAGATCTGAGCTTGCCTGGTCCTGTAAGAAATTTAAGGTAGAAGCGATCTCTTGAATAGAAAAGACTGTTTTTAAGGTTGTAATAGCGATCAAACGAGCCACCTGTCTACGCTGGTATTTCTTCTTATCTGGTTTTTCGACGTAACCATGTTTTACGTAATTGTTGATCATGGCAGCCGTCAAGCCCTTGTCTGAAGAAGAGAGGACAGGTGCACAGGTTTTATTAACATAAAGAAGGACCTGATCGAGATAGAGGTCTAGCTCAGGCAGTTGCTCCCAAGTTGGATAGGAAAAAGTAGACACTAAATCTTCACCTTTCTTTAATCTGGTTTTCATAACTAGATAATAACATTAATAAAAACTCCTGTCAAGAAATTTTGAAAAATATGGTACAATAGACCTATGAAACTATTAATTCCATCCGCTAAAGAACTGAACGAACAGGCTCGTATCGTCGAGCCCCAACCCTTGTCAGAGAACACAAAAACCATTCTCCAAGCTTTGAAGCAATTCTCGCTAGAAGAATTAGCGACATTTTACGGGATCTCAGAAGAAAGAGCCCTAGTAGAAAAAGAAAGAATTGAGGCTCTGATAGATGGGAGTGCTAAAACCTATCCTGCTTTGGAACTGTTTGATGGCCTCATGTATCGGAGCATCGAGCGTCAAGGCTTATCTGAAAAAGAGCAGGCTTATCTGCAGGAGCATTTGTTGATCACGACTGCTTTATACGGTGTGCTACCTGTCTATGAAGGGATTGCTCCCCATCGCTTAGATTTTATGATGAAGCTAAAACCAGCTGGAAAGTCTCTAAAGTCACTCTGGAAAGAGGACTATGATAAGGCAGTAGAAGGTGAAGAACATATCTTATCTCTCTTGTCCTCTGAGTTTGAACTGGTTTTTTCAAAAGCCATTCGCGAGCGAATGATCCAGATTAAATTCATGGAGAATCGTGGCGGGACACTGAAGGTTCACTCGACGATTTCAAAGAAAGCACGTGGGGCCATGGTGACGGCTATGATGAAGGAAGAAATCACCCATCTAGAAGATTTGAAATCATTAGAAGTAGCAGGTTTCTCTTATCGTGAGGATTTATCACAAGAGAAAGAATGGGTCTTTGTGAAAGAATAAATAAAACTATTCCTGAGAAGCATCAGGAATAGTTTTTTAATCTGTTAGATAAAGAGAATGCACGATGAAAACTCCAAAATAGAGGATTTTGGAGTCAGAATTGTCTTGAGCTGTAGGCTTAGGCGATATGTTTGAATTTCTTCAAGAGTTCTGTTAACTCAGCTTGCTCGCCGCTATTAAAGACTTGCATCAAGCGTTGAATATTTTTAATATGATCTGGAAGAGCTTCTTCGATCTTTTTACGACCGGCATCGGTAATAGATACAACATATGCACGGCGGTCTTCTGGATCGGTTTCGCGTGTAATCCAACCATCGCGGACCATATTGCGAATAACCACAGTCATATTTCCAGAGGTCGCAAGAATGCTATCGATCAGATCTTGAATGCGAAGATCGCCTTTGCTATACAAGGTCTCAAGGACAGAGAATTGAGTTGGTGTCAACTGGTGCTTTTTAAAGATATGAGCCTCAGATGCACGGATCAATCGTTCCGCCTTGTGGAAGACGATCATGGTTTTTAAATCTACGTTTGCTTCTTTGAATAATCTCTTTAAATTTTCCATATCTATATTTTATCAATAAATAGTGTTTCTGTCGTTTAATTTTATTTTCAAATTAGTTACAAAATTGTGACAAATTTATTGAACTATGAACATAAAATATACAAGGTGTTAATTTTAGTTTGTTTATCAAACAATTTTATACTAAAACATTGTAACAGGTATGAAATATTAGTAACAATTCTTTCTTGAAAATCTATAGAATTCTAGGTAGCTTTGGTGTATAATGAGGGAGTGAAACAGAAAAATTATCTTTTTATCATATGGCAACATATAATAGGAATCTGTGTCTTAGTGCTGACGGTGCTTTTTTCTTGGCTATTTCTTGCTGAAAAAACTTCGGATCGCATGCAGGATCAAATGGAACAAGCAAGAAACATAGCGCTGTCGCACTCTTCGATGGCTACAATTGATACGGAGAGTTTCTTCCATGGCAAAGAAGCGTATCTTTCCTTTATCGGAAAAGACCAGGAGGGTCAAGAACTAGCGGTCTTGGTGGCGGAGGCAGATGATCAGGTCTATGCTTACCCTTTAAAAGAGGGAATCAACCAGAAAAAAGCAAAGGCGATTGTGAAAGAGAAGAGCAAAGACGCGATTGATCGGGTAACTTTTGGACGCTTTAAAGGCAAACCGATCTGGGAAGTTAAGTCTGGAAGATCTTATTATGTGGTGGATTTCAAGACTGGGAAAGTAACCAGTGTTTTTTAGGATTTGAGGAGGAAATATGAAATTATCAAATCGTGTATTGGAAATGGAAGAAAGCGTGACTTTGGCTGCAAATGCTCGTGCCAAAGCTTTGGCAGCTGAAGGTCGTGATATCTTGAGTTTAACGCTTGGTCAACCTGACTTTGCGACTCCAAAAAACATTCAAGAAGCAGCAGTGGCATCCATCGAGGACGGTCGGGCTAGCTTTTATACGGTAGCGTCTGGACTTCCAGAATTGAAGGATGCCATTAGTGACTATATGAAAGAGTTTTATGGCTATGCTGTCAGCCGCAATGAAGTAGTGGTCGGCACTGGCGCCAAGTTTATTCTTTATGCATTCTTTACTTCTGTTATCAATCCAGGTGATGAAGTCATCATTCCAACACCTTGCTGGGTCTCTTATGTAGACCAGGTCAAGATGGTTGAAGGAACACCCGTTACTTTCCAAACAACAGAAGAAAATCACTTCAAAGCAACGGTTGAGCAACTGGAAGCAGCACGGACAGACAAGACCAAGGTTGTCTTGCTGAATTCACCATCCAATCCAACAGGAATGATCTACAGCAAAGAAGAACTAGAAGCGATTGGAAACTGGGCTGTTGAGCATGACATCTTGATTTTGGCAGATGATATCTATGGTCGTTTGGTCTATAATGGCAATACTTTCACACCAATTTCTAGCTTGTCAGAAGCGATTCGCAAGCAAACCATCGTGATTAACGGAGTTTCAAAAACCTATGCCATGACCGGATGGCGTGTTGGGTTTGCAGTGGGGGATCCTGAGATTATCGGGGCCATGGCCAAGGTGATCAGTCAAACAACTTCTAATTTGACGACAGTTTCCCAGTATGCTGCCATCGAAGCCCTAACCGGAGACCAATCTTCTATTGAGATCATGCGCCAAGCTTTTGAAGAGCGCTTGAATACCATTTACCCTTTGTTAAATGAAGTACCTGGTTTCGAAGCTATCAAACCTCAAGGAGCCTTCTATCTCTTTCCAAATGTGAAGAAGGCCATGGAGATCAAAGGTTACACGGATGTGACGGAATTTACCACAGCAATTTTGGAAGAAGCTGAAGTAGCTCTCGTCACCGGTGCAGGTTTTGGTGCCCCTGAAAATGTTCGCTTGTCTTATGCGACAGATTTGGATACCCTCAAAGAAGCTGTTCGTCGACTCAAGGCCTTTATGGAAAATTAAACATATCGGATCCTTAGCATTGAGCTGAGGATCTTTTTCTGTAAAAAAATCAGCTTTTCACAGGTAGAATCTAGCACTGTAAGCCTTTTTATGATACAATAAAGAAGATAATGTCTTCGGACAAGTTTAACGAGAAAAGGAAGATGAATGATGACAAAACGGATTACTATCATCGAAGTTAAAGACTATGTTGGTCAAGAAGTGACCATCGGTGCTTGGGTGGCCAACAAATCTGGTAAAGGAAAAATTGCTTTCTTGCAATTGCGTGACGGGACTGCCTTTTTCCAAGGTGTGGCTTTTAAACCAAACTTTATTGAAAAATTTGGGGAAGAAGTGGGAATTGAAAAATTTGATACCATCAAACGCTTGAGCCAAGAAACGTCAGTCTTTGTGACAGGGATTGTCAAAGAAGATGAGCGCTCAAAATTTGGTTATGAGCTGGATATTACAGACATCGAAGTCATCGGTGAATCGCAAGATTACCCAATCACGCCAAAAGAACACGGAACAGATTTCTTGATGGACAACCGCCACTTGTGGTTGCGTTCACGCAAACAAGTCGCTGTGATGCAAATCCGTAATGCCATCATTTATGCAACTTATGAGTTCTTTGATAAGAATGGCTTTATGAAATTTGATAGCCCAATTCTTTCTGGAAATGCAGCAGAAGACTCTACAGAACTTTTTGAAACAGACTACTTTGGAACACCAGCCTACTTGAGCCAGTCTGGTCAGCTTTATCTTGAAGCTGGTGCTATGGCCCTTGGTCGCGTCTTTGACTTTGGTCCAGTATTCCGTGCTGAAAAATCTAAGACTCGTCGTCACTTGACTGAGTTCTGGATGATGGACGCTGAGTACTCATACTTGACACATGATGAGTCACTTGACTTGCAAGAAGCTTATGTTAAAGCGTTGCTTCAAGGTGTTCTCGATCGTGCTCCTCAAGCCTTGGAAACCTTGGAACGTGATACAGAGCTCTTGAAACGTTATATTGCAGAGCCATTCAAACGCATTACTTACGATGAAGCCATTGATCTCTTGCAAGAACATGAAAACGATGAAGATGCGGATTATGATCATTTGGAACATGGGGATGACTTCGGCTCACCACACGAAACATGGATTTCAAACCACTTTGGAATACCAACCTTCGTGATCAACTATCCAGCTGACATCAAGGCTTTCTACATGAAACCAGTTCCTGGTAACCCAGATCGCGTGCTTTGTGCAGACTTGCTTGCGCCAGAAGGGTACGGAGAAATCATCGGTGGTTCTATGCGTGAGGAAGACTATGATGCCCTTGTAGCGAAGATGGAATCACTTGGTATGGATCGTACAGAGTATGAATTCTACCTTGACCTTCGTAAATACGGTACAGTACCACACGGTGGATTTGGTATCGGTATCGAGCGTATGGTTACCTTCGCAGCAGGTACAAAACACATCCGTGAGGCCATTCCGTTCCCACGTATGTTGCACCGTATCAAACCTTAATAGACGTAAAAACGCCATTAGGCGTTTTTAACTTTTATCTGGTCCAAAAACTATGAAAGGAATTTCTATGCTGAAAATAGATATCATTGATGGAAAAGAATATGATAGTATTCATGGTGCTTTGATTGCTGACTTGGATCATACCATCCAAACCATGTTGCAGATTTCTTATCCCGATAGTCAGATGGATGACTTTATTACCTACAAGAATTTAAGTCAGTATTGTATGGAATATTTGTCTCAGATTATTGACCGGGCGAATGAGAAAAATGAGGCGATCAAGCAACAGGTGACGGCAGTCTTGCCGATGACGGAGGCTCCCTTTAACGTTGAAGACCGCTTGACGGCTAGCTATACCTTTGGTCAGCGGGTGGCGGATTCAGTTGCACGCTTTGGCGGGTCTTGGACCTTTATTATCAGTTTCATTCTTATGATGGCAATTTGGATGTTGATGAATGTCTTGCATCCTTTTGGTTGGAATTTTGATCCTTATCCTTTCATTTTGCTTAATCTTGCCCTGTCTACGATTGCGGCGATTCAAGCTCCTTTAATCATGATGAGTCAAAATCGTGCGGCAGATTATGATCGCCTGCAAGCACGAAATGACTTTAACGTCAATATGGAATCGGAACGAGAAATTCGTTTGCTCCATACAAAGATTGACCATATGGTGCAACAAGATCAGACGGATCTACTTGAGATTCAAAAGTTGCAAACAGAATTGTTGGTTTCTTTGTCTAATCAAGTGACCCAATTGCGTCAAGAGATGAACCAAGCTAAATAAGAAGTTGACTGATCAATCATATATCCAGATAAAGAGAATGGGGAGACGATGACATCATTATTGAAGTATTTTAAGGGTTATCTAACGGAAACTATTTTAGGTCCTGTATTTAAACTATTAGAAGCTATCTTTGAATTGTGCGTGCCTTTAATCATTGCCCACTTAGTCGATCAGGTCATTCCGCAAAAGGAAACGAGCGGAGTGGTGATGATGGTCGGTGCTTTGTTTTTATTTGCTAGCTTTGGTGTCGTCGTTGCTATTACGGCTCAGTATTTTTCATCTAAAGCAGCTGTCGGATTTACCCGTGAGATGACCAAGGATTTGTATGATAAGATCTTGTCCCTTCCAAAGAACAAGCGAGATAGAATCGGTACATCTAGTTTGGTAACCCGTCTCACTTCTGATACTTATCAAATCCAGGTTGGGATCAATCTCTTCTTGCGCCTTTTTTTGAGGGCGCCGATTATTGTCTTTGGCTCTATTATCATGGCCTTTACGATCAGTCCGAAATTAACCCTTTGGTTCTTGGGGATGGTGGCCATTTTGACGCTGATTATTGTCATCATGTCTCGGATTGTCAATCCGCTCTTTGCAAGGATTCGGAAAATCACAGACAGGATGGTCACGGTGACACGTCAGCAATTTCAAGGGATGCGAGTGATTCGGGCCTTTGGACAACAGGCTAGTGAATTAGAAGATTTTAGAGAGGTCAATCAGGACTACAAAGTCTGGCAAATTCGCGCTGGTATCTGGTCTAGTTTGGTGAGTCCCTTGACCTTCCTTGTGGTCAATATGACCTTAGTCTGTGTTATTTGGCAGGGACAGTTGACTATCTCTGCTGGTCTTCTGACTCAAGGGATGTTGGTCGCTTTGGTCAATTATTTATTGCAAATTTTAACAGAATTGATCAAGCTGGCTATGCTGGTCACGTCTTTAAATGTCAGCTATATTTCAGCCAAGCGGGTACAAGAGATCTTTGATTTGAAAGAAGAAGACCTCCTAGAAGCTTTGACAGAGGAAACCGCAAGAGAACAAGAAGCGATCAGTGCAGAGGAAGTTTCTTTCACCTATCCAACGGCTTCAAGCCCAGCCCTAGAGGGAATTTCCTTTGATCTTGACCAAGGACAGATGCTGGGAATTATCGGTGGTACAGGATCTGGGAAGTCCACCCTTGTTCAGTTATTGAGTCATTTGTATGCTGTTAGTCAGGGAAAATTAGCCCTCTATCATCAAGCTCACTCTCCTAAAACTCTCAAGGAGTGGCGGGAGTGGGTAGCTGTAGTCCCACAGAAGGCAGAGCTCTTTAGAGGAACTATCCGCTCCAATCTCTTACTGGGAATGGAAGGAAAGGTATCGGAAGATGATTTGTGGTGGGCGCTAGAAACAGCTCAGGCGGCTGATTTTGTCCGTGAAAAAGAAGGACAGCTGGATGAGCCGGTAGAAGCCTTTGGTCGAAATTTTTCAGGTGGCCAACGCCAGCGGTTGACCATTGCGCGTGCTCTTTTGAAAAAGGCCCCTTTCTTGATTTTGGATGATTCGACTTCTGCCTTGGATTATTTGACGGAGGCTCGTCTCTTAAAATCGATTAAAGAAGAATTGAGTGACACAAGTTTGATCTTAGTATCTCAACGAACCAATAGTCTCAAGTCTGCCGATCAGATTTTGGTCTTGAATAAGGGGCATCAAGTAGGACTGGGAAATCATGATTTCCTCTTGTCCACGAATGAGATTTATCAAGAAATTCATGATTCACAACACGGGAGGGAGGAAGCATGAGTCAAAAACGTTCTAGTTATTTAAAACGTCTGTTTAGAGATTTTGCTCACCATCCCGGTCTCCTGATTCTAGCCAGTATCGGAACCATTGCTCAAGTAGCCTTAACGGTTTGGTTACCGATCTTGATTGGACATGCGGTTGACTTGGTTATCAATCCTCAAGGGATGACAGTCTTATTGCCAGTTTTGATCCAAATGGTACTGATTATTTTTGCAAATACCTTGATTCAATGGATCAATCCTCTTCTCTATAATCAATTGGTCTATCGTTTTAGCCAAAACCTAAGGGCAGAAGTGATGGAAAAAGTTCACCGCTTGCCCTTATCTTATCTGGATAAACAAGGGAGTGGGGACTTCGTCAGTCGTCTCACGACAGATGTGGAGCAACTCAATAGCGGGCTTCTCATGGTCTTCAACCAGTTCTTTGTTGGGCTCTTAACCATTCTTGTGACCATTGTAACCATGGCAGAGCTGGATTTCTTTATGATGGTAGCGGTTTTGGTCTTGACTCCTTTGTCTCTATTGATTGCTCGTTTTATTGCCAAGCGTTCTTATACGCTTTTCCAAGAGCAGACCAAGGCGCGTGGGCTGCAAACTCAGTTGATCGAAGAGTCGTTGACGCAAGAAAGCTTGATCCAGTCTTTTAACGCTCAGGATCAATTCCGTAAGTCCTTTAAGGGGACCAATGAAACCTACGCCAAGTATTCCCAATCTGCTATCTTTTATTCTTCTACTGTCAATCCTGCGACTCGCTTTGTGAATGCCTTGATTTATGCAGTGGTGGCTGGATTTGGTGCGGTTCGAATCATTTCAGGTTCTCACTTTACAGTTGGTCAATTAGTGACCTTCCTCAATTATGTCAACCAATACACCAAGCCATTTAATGACATTTCCTCTGTCTTGTCAGAACTCCAAAGTGCCCTTGCCTGCGCAGAGCGCTTGTACAGCGTATTGGATCAAGATGAGATTGAGGAAACCGGTCATCAATTTTTGGAAACGCAGAATGTTAAAGGAGCGATTGACTTTGAGCACGTAGCATTTGGCTATGATTTAGGACGGACCTTGATCAAAGATTTAAACATTCAGGTTCCAGCCGCTAGTAAGGTAGCGATTGTAGGGCCTACAGGAGCAGGAAAGTCGACCTTGATCAATTTGCTCATGCGTTTCTACCCTGTGAACTCTGGGATGATTACAATCGATGGGGTGCCGATTACGGACTACACCCTTGCTTCCTTCCGCCATCAGTTTGGCATGGTTCTACAAGAAACCTGGCTCAAGGTTGGGACCATTCATGAAAATATCGCTTTTTCTCGTCCAGATGCGACCAGAGAAGAAGTGATAGAAGCAGCCAAAGCAGCCAATGCGGATTTCTTTATCCGGCAGTTGCCACAAGGGTATGATACTTATCTTTCAGATGCTGGAGAGTCTTTGTCCCAAGGTCAACGTCAACTTTTAACGATTGCGCGTGTTTTCCTTTCGGTTCCTAAGATTTTGATCTTGGATGAGGCGACATCGTCTATTGATACTCGGACTGAGGTCTTGATTCAAGATGCCTTTCATCAGCTTATGAAGGGACGGACCAGCTTCATCATTGCCCACCGCTTATCGACCATTCAAAATGCCGATATGATCCTTGTCATGGTGGATGGCGATATTGTTGAGCATGGCACTCATGAAGAGCTAATGCAAGCACAAGGTGTTTACTACAAGATGCAGACAGCTCAGCAACAGATTAGTTAATATGAAAAGCATTTTCAGATTTGAAAATGCTTAGATTGAAGATAAAGACATATTCAAAACTTTCCTTAGGTGAGTACGGACGTTAGGTGAAATTATCCAGTGGATGATTTCAGCAATCCAGGAAGTTCCATGACTTAGTTTTGAACCTAAAGTTTCAAAACTCCCGAGTGCTAGAAACTGATTTGTTTCTAGCACTTTTCTCACAGCGGAAAGTTTCAATATTTTCTTGATTCATTTTAAAAATTAAAATCATTGTTGTTCCTTTTAGAAACGCTTTACTTATTTTATTTTAAAATAGTTAGTCCGCATTCTAAGCATTTTCAGGTTTGAAAATGCTTTTTTAGTCTAAAAAAACATCTAGCAATTTTGCTAGATGCTTCAAAAACCAATCGTTAGTTTATCTTTTTAAACATTTAGAACCTTATCTAAGAATTCTTTCAAACGTGGGTGTTGGGGGTTGTCGAAGATTTGGTCTGGTTTGCCGTCTTCGAGGAATTCACCGTCTGCGGTAAAGATAACCCGGTTGGCTACTTGGCGGGCAAATCCCATCTCGTGGGTAACGATGATCATGGTCATGCCTTGCTCTGCCAACTCTTTCATAACGTTCAATACA
>OBXL01000110.1_pt1 | contig 46736 bp, 42 predicted proteins | sample 1476591 | NCBI WGS metagenome assembly OBXL01 (sample SAMEA2580155, study PRJEB22360) | human gut metagenome | biome: human gut; feature: human-associated habitat; material: faeces | place: Denmark | collected 2008/2010 | reverse complement strand
ATAATAAAACATCTTTTTTAATAAAAATAATATATAAAACAATAGTGAAAAATAATATATAAATATAGTACCATAAATTAATTATCAAAAATTGAGTGTTAAACATAGATGTACTTGATTGACTAAGATAATTTAATATTTCACTTATAGGTGGTAAAACAAATGAAATATATTTAAAAGTAGGTATTTCTTTAATAATATTTGATTTTAAAATAGCTAACAATGATATCAATATTAATAATAACCAACTGTATTTTCTTGATAAAAAATTAGAATATTTAAATAATGCTGTTAATATTATTGCAGTAATACTAATTATAATATGGACATGAATTCCTATTAATATCTCTGTAAGAGATGGTAAATGTTCAAACCTAAGAGATACTAATGGATATGTAATGGCAAAAATAATTAATGGTATGGTCAATAAAAAGTTAAATATTAGTTTAGAAGTTAGATACAGTGATCTTCCAAGTTGCGTAAGTAGTAATTGTAATTCTTCTACTGATTCTAAATCAAAAGTAATTAAATTTAACCAAATAGAAATAAAAAGTAATAACATTGAAGTAGTACCAAAACTAGATAAAGCTGGTTGCCCTGAATAATAATATAAAATAACTACTATCAATACAAATACACTATATGGAGCAATAAATTTATATGATCTAATCGTATTTTTAAAAAAATAATAGATTGGTTCAATCATTTCTATTAATCACCTCTTCAATTAAGTAACCATTATTTATTAATACTTTTAGTACATTATTACTCTGTCTATTATCAACATTTATAATAGTGTATTCTTTATGATGAAATACTTTAACTTTATCGAAACTTTTCATCATATCTTTAATTTTATTGTGATTTTTATTGTTAACTTTTATTTCTTTATAGGGATTTAATCGTTGCTGCAATTCCATCCATTTTTTATTTTCTAAGTTGAACTTATGAGTAACAAAACTTTCATCGAGTAATTCTTCATGAGATGTTAATATAATAGTTGCATTTTTTTGCTTTTGAACAATTAATTTTTTCAAACTTATTATTGCTTCTTTGTCTAAACCAGAAAATGGTTCATCCATTATATAAATATCTGCATTTTTAATTAAACACTGAATTAAATTTACTTTTTGTTTTGTCCCTTTAGAACATAAATTCAATCTCCTATCTAATAAATTATTTAATTTGAAATAAATAATTAAGTCATCTATATTATGTTCGTTATCATTGTATATATTATCTAGAAAATCTAAATATTCTCTTATTGTTAAATTTATTGTAGAAGGCAAATAATCTGGAGCATAGCTAATTTTCCCGTTCACTTTAATACTTCCAGAAGTAGGCTTTATTAATCCTACTATCATTTTAAGCATCATAGACTTACCACATCCATTACTGCCCTCAATTAATATAATTTCATTTTTGGGAAATTTAAAAGTAAGATCTTTAATAATAATTTTTTTATTAATAGTTTTTTTAACATTAGAACCTTTAACACTTAAAATAATAATATACACCTTCTTACATATAGCTTATATTTCTATTACATTATTTCTTTTATAAATATCTATTTTTTACCACTTTCCATACAATAAACTATTTCTTTTTTAACGGCCAATCTTAACCATAAAACTCATTGAAACCAACCATAGTATTAGTGGTACAAGCATACCAACCAACCTTCTTCATATTTTAATGCTGCTCAAAAGAAAACGATTGCTAGTATCATAACTATAATCATGATAAAACTATTCTACGTAGCTTATTAATACTTACAATATTCTATATCTCCTTTAACAAGTTGATCTAAAGCAACATTAAATATTGCTGTAAGTGCAATCAAATTATATAAATCAGAATAACTTCTTTGGATTTTACCAATTAGAAATCGTTTGACTTGATACAAATAATTTTTCCGCTAAATCCATCTGTGATAATTTATGTTCTTTTCTATAGCTCCTAATTCGATTTTCTACAATCATACTTAATTACTCCATACCATCACCTTATCTTATTAAAAAAATTTTTTCTATCTAATATATTAATAATATAATAAAATAGAACCTACAAAATAATTTATATCTCTTATTTCCTAAGAAATTATTATATTAATGAGATTGTCTTTACAATGGATAGCAATAATTATCAAAAATACTTGTTTCTTTTCTATTACAATATTGAGGAGGTAAAAAGAAGCTCTTGGAAGGGAGTTTTTTTATAAAATTGTTAATAAAAAAGCACATCTCATAAATTTAGATTTTTTCTCTCTAATTTTATAAGATGTGTAAAATTATTTTTGGATTATATTTCTATAATGCAGTATATCCACTATTAATAGTAAATACACTACCCTGTGCAAATGAAGATGCATTTGAATCAAGATAAACGACAATGCACCTAATTCTTCTGGTTCACCTTGATGTCCCATTGGGGTAGCACCCATCCAATAATCAATCATTTCTCCTCCATTATTAAACATCGGTTCAGTTAAAGAGGAAAAGTAGAGGCTGATGCAAACGGATACGGTGGCACATACTAAATTAAATATCTAGAAATTATCTGTATATATTGGGTTCTAAATATTATACTTTGATTTCATTCTTTGAAAAAAGAAATGGTTAATAGTTATATACTACTCATTCTATATTGATATTAAATAATTATTTATGAAAGAACAAAGCATCCCGTATTCTCCCTCATGAAATGTCGGATACTTTGTTGATTTTATATTTAAAGTTATTGAATAAACTAAATTTTTTATAAATTAGATGATTGATTATTTGTAATATTCTTCTCTGAGCAGACTATACACATAACTATCTGAGAATTTCCCTTGTAAACATTCATCACTTCTCAGTATACCCTCTTGTGTGAATCCAAGTTTTGTTGGTATAGCTTGGCTTTTCTTATTTTTAGTAGACATTCGTATTTCGATTCGGTTAATATCATATTCTTCATATACATATTGAATAAGTGCTTTAGTGCATCTAGTCATAATACCTTTCTTTTGAAAGTCTTCAGCTAAATAATAACCAATCGAAGTTGTTTTATTAACTAAGTCTAAATAGTGCAATCCTATGACCCCAATCAGTTCTTTATTACTCCATATTCCACAATGAAATCCATTACCATCGATAAATTGTTGCAACGCTGAATGGATAAAGTGTTTACTATCTTCTACCCTCTTTGTATGTTCGACAAAAGGTAAAAATTCCGCTAGATATTTACGGTTACTATCAACTAATTTAAATAATTGTTCCGCTTCTCGTTCTTCTAATATTTTTAATTTTAAGTGATCATTAATTTGATATCCAAACATAATTAAAACCTCCTATATTTTTCAAAATATTCAATAAATTATAAATATAGTAACATAATTATATACATTAAAAACATAAACTTATTAAATATTTGTAAAATTTTAAAATCAATTATTATTCTCTAGCTATATATGTTAATCTTTTATACATCTATTTTATTAAATTTGAAAGGAGTTAAATACATGGAAAACAAATCTAAACAGTTTTCAAATGTGTTTATTTTTGCTTCAGTTATTGTAGGGTTACTGGTAATTATTGGAGCCATCTTCCCTAATCAATTTGGTTCAATTTCTGGAGCAATCGGAAGTTTTATTACAGAAACATTCGGTTGGTACTATATGTTACTTATTAGTATTATTCTGATATTTTGTATCACTCTTATTTTTCATCCAATTGGAAAGCTTAAGTTAGGAAAACCTGATGATAAACCAGAATTTAATACTATTTCATGGTTAACAATGCTATTTAGTGCAGGTATGGGTATTGGACTTGTATTCTATGGATCTTCTGAGCCCATTTCACATTATCTATCGCCACCAACAGCGAGTAAAGAAACAGAAGCTGCTCTAGCTGAAGCCATGCGTTCAAGTTTCTTACATTATGGACTACATCCTTGGGCAGTTTACGGTATTGTTGCATTAGCTCTTGCATATACACAGTTTAGAAAAAATGAATTAGGACTCATTTCTCGTACATTACGTCCTATTTTCGGAAATAAAGTAGAAGGTCCATTAGGTACTGTTGTAGATGTTTTAGCCGTTTTTGCTACTATTATTGGGGTTGCAGTGTCACTTGGTGTTGGCGCCATGCAAATTAACGGTGGTTTAAATTATTTATTTGGAGTGCCAAACAATAAACTTATTCAAGGCATTATTATTCTTATTGTTACAGTTTTATTCTTAATTAGTGCTTGGAGTGGTTTAAGCAAAGGTATTCAGTATTTAAGTAATTTAAATATGCTTTTAGCTGCGATGTTACTTATTATTATTCTAATTGTAGGTCCTACAATTTTAATTATGAATATGTTTACATCCTCAATTGGTGAATATTTGAATACACTTATTTTTAATAGCTTTGATGTTGCTCCACTTAACTCACAAAAACATGAATGGTTACAGTCATGGACTATTTATTATTGGGGCTGGTGAATGAGTTGGTCACCATTTGTAGGTATCTTCATTGCCCGTATTTCAAAAGGTCGTTCGATTCGTGAATTCGTTATCGCAGTATTAGGCGTTCCTACAATTATTAGTATGCTATGGTTTACAGCCTTCGGTATTACTGGTATTGAAATTGGTAAGCAATCTAAACATATCTTTAGTATGCCACCTGAAACACAATTATTTGGTATTTTCAATGAGATGCCTATGGGTGCAATTTTATCGTTTATCGCTATTATCTTAGTAGGCTCATTCTTTATTACATCCGCAGACTCAGCTACATTTGTATTAGGTATGCAAACATCATTTGGTCGTTTAAATCCATCCGGTTTTGTTAAGATTGTTTGGGGCGTCATGTTATCAGCGATTGCCTACGTACTTTTACTATCTGGTGGATCGACAGGTCTAGATGCTCTGCAATCAGCTGCTATTATTTCAGCATTACCATTTAGTTTTGTTGTTATTTTAATGATGATTTCATTTTTCAAAGATGCAAATCAAGAAAGAAAACTCTTAGGTTTAACCTTACAACCTGATCATCAACGTAAAAAGGACTATATTAAACATAACACAAACCAACAATCTAAAATGAAATAAGACAGAACCGGAGACATCATTAAATGTCTCCGGTTTTATATATATTAGTAGTCGATGATTGAATTAAAAATGTATTTGTCTCAAGCTTTTTTCAATTTTAGTCCTCTTTTTTGGGGACGACAAATTCAAAATGAATTCTATCTACTCTTGTAGTTTGTATAAGATATCTTCTAAAACTCTACTATAAAATAAAAGGTCACAGCGAATTGAAGACATTCGTTGTGACTTTATTTTTAAAATGTTCCTGGATTGAAGTTAGTTTTCCATTCATTAAATGGCCAATATCTCCAAACGACTTTACCTACAAGTTGTTTTTTATCTACTAGACCTACAACATCAAATCGGCTATCTATACTATTTTGTCTATTATCTCCTAAAACTAAATATTTATCTTTAGGAAGTTTCATTTCACCATTTGAACCTTTAATTTGACTTGATTTAAATGAGCCTGTTAAATATTGACCTTGTTTATGTTTCTTATTGTAATCTAAATACGGTTCAGACACTTTTTTATTATTTACATATAATTGGTCTCCCTTATATTCTACTGTATCCCCTGGTGTGCCAATCACACGTTTAATAAAATCACGTTTTGAATCTTCATGAAATACAACGACATCACCATTATCAATGTGATTCATAGATTTAGAAATTTTACTTACAATCACTTTATTGCGATCTTGAAACGTTGGATGCATTGAAGATCCAGATACTGTATAAGATTCGCCAATAAACTTTGTTACTACAATAACAACCAGTAGCCCCACTACAATGGATATAACCCACTCCATGATTTCTCGTTTCACATTTCATCCCGCCTATCATCTTTTCTTATTCTCGATTACTTCTACTCTATCATACATACTTTTCAAACACGTTTCATTCTTCTTACGACTGATTTTTATTTAAATCTTTCACATTCGTAAGATACACCTCTTACTTTGTAAGGTTAGATAAAGGCACCGCTTCATTCACCCTTTTAAAATAAGAAGTGTAATAGAGATAAGGAGTGATGAGATTGAAATTATTATTAAGAATCATATTAACTATTCTTGTCATTATTGTAGTAATTATAGGTGGTTTATTTGGATTAAACGCATATTCAGACCAACATCCTAACAATCGTTCTATCAATGATTGGAATAAACTAAATCCCTTAGCACCAACGCATGAGTATTATGTTAAGACTCAAAAACCATCAAAAGTGGAAGTCGTTGATAAGGAAAAAGACTTCTATATCTACCATTACAATCAAACAGGTTACACCAAAGATGGTAAAGCTAAAAACATTGATTATACAGCGTCTAAAAAATTAAAACAACATCATTACTTAGTTGTAAGCGAAAAATCTCACACAATTACATCATATACAGAAGTAAAACAATCAGACATTCCAACTAAAGCGAAAGAAAAATTATAAAACTTACAAGGAGTATGATAATCATGCCTATTTTAAACGTTAATCATGTATCAAAAATTTATGGAACGAAACAAAAATTTAAAGCACTACACGATATTAACTTTTCAGTCGATAAAGGAGAATTCGTTGCAATTATGGGACCATCTGGTTCAGGTAAGACAACCCTCCTTAATGTTATCAGTTCAATTGATAGCATTTCAGGCGGTACTGTAGAAATCAGTGGCAATGAGATAAACCAGTTATCTAATAAAAAATTAGCACAATTTCGTAAGAAAGAACTTGGTTTTATTTTCCAAGATTATAGCGTTTTACCTACATTAACAGTTAAAGAAAATATTATGTTGCCATTATCTGTCCAAAAAATGAAAAAAGATGAAATGGAAAAAAACTATCAAGACGTCACAGAGGCACTTGGTATTTATGATTTAAGTGATAAATATCCTAGTGAAATTTCTGGAGGTCAACAACAACGTACAGCTGCTGCACGTGCTTTTGTACATCAACCATCCATCATTTTTGCAGACGAACCAACAGGTGCACTTGATTCAAAAAGTGCACAAGATTTACTTCATCGCTTAGAAGATATGAACAAACAATTTAATAGTACGATTATTATGGTTACCCATGATCCTTCAGCAGCAAGTTTTGCACAACGTGTCATTATGTTAAAAGATGGCGATATTCATTCAGACATTCATCAACAAAGTAAAACAAAATCTAAATTTTATAATGAAATCATTCAATTACAATCAGCCCTAGGTGGTGTGGCAAATGACGTTTAATCAAATTACATTAAAGAATTTAAAAGGTAATATCAAACATTATATATTATATCTTTTTTCATTAATCTTAAGTATCATCTTATATTTTAGTTTTGTCACATTACAATACACACATAGCTTAAATAATGGTTCATCAAAAATAATCAATCAAGGTGCAAAAGTTGGTTCAGTTTTTTTATTCATTACGATTATCATTTTCTTAATGTATGCGAACCATCTATTTATTAAACGTCGCACACGCGAATTTGCATTATTCGAACTCATTGGACTAACACGTGGTAACATTCTTAGAATGCTTGCTATCGAACAAATCACTTTATTTATTAGTACAGGCATTATTGGCGTTATTATTGGTATTTTAGGTTCAAAATTATTGCTTTCAATATTAATAAAACTGATGCATTTACACATTCATGCATCTATAGGATTTGAAGTAGCTGCTTTAATTCAAACAATAATCATGCTAATGTTAGCGTTTATTTTAATTATGTTAGAAGATGCTATCTTTTTAAAACGAAGAACCATACTTTCTATGATGAAAGACAGTATGAAAACAGAGGCAGTAAAAGCGAAAATCACCATGCCAGAATGTATTGCTGGTATTCTTGGACTCATAATGATGATGTTAGGTTATTATATGTCTACAGAAATGTTTGGTAAATTTCAAGAATTAACGATGGCCTTATTAACGCCGTTTATTATTTTATTCTTAACTGTAGCAGGCGCATATTTATTTTTCAGAAGTTCAGTTTCAATTATTTTTAAATCTTTAAAAAAATCAAAACAGGGTCGTGTCTCTATCACTGATGTCGTCTTTACATCTTCGATTATGTATAGAATGAAGAAAAATGCGATGTCTTTAACTATTATTACAGTCATTTCAGCAGTTACAGTAACAATCTTGTGTTTCGGAGCAATTAGTAAAGCAAATGCTGACTTTAATATTCAATCATCGTCACCTCAAGATATTAACTTTACTAAAGTAAAGATGGCCCAACAATTTGAACATCAACTTAACCAACACGGTATACCATATACAAAAAAAACGTATGAAAATGCCAATACCCATATTATTGAAAATGATGTCATTAAAAGTAAAACGGGTAACGCAATGCAAAATGAAAGTATATCGATTATGGCTGATCCTCATATCAAAGGTAATCACGCTACAATTACAAATTTACAAGGTCCACTTTCAATGATGTTTAATGTTCAAATCCATAAAGATTTAAAACTAAAAGGGCAACAAGTAAAGACATTTTATGTAGATAAAAAAGATTTAAATGAAATCATTCCAATGGATGCTTCATTGGGTGGACCAGTACTTAAAATCAGCGCAGATAACTATAATGCTTTAAAAACAAAAAATCAACTTACACATCATTATGGTTTTAATATTAAGCATCATAGCGATCTTTCAAAAGCTGAAACATTAGCTAAAAAAGGAAAACAAAATGTAGTTTTAAAAAGTGAAAACAAAAAAGCAATTGATGAAAGTAATGGCATTCTTATATTTGTCACTTCTTTCTTAGGTCTTGCATTTTTAGTGGCAGCTGGTTGCATTATTTATATTAAACAAATGGATGAAACTGAAGATGAAATAAATAATTATCGTATTCTGCGACGTATTGGTTTTACGAATACAGATATGATAAAAGGACTAGCTTTAAAGATTATATTCAATTTCGGTTTACCATTAGTGGTTTCTTTACTCCATGCCTTTTTTGCAGCAAACGCATTTATGATGTTAATAGGTAATTATACATTGACACCTATCTTCATTGTCATGGTTATCTATTCACTTGTATATCTGATATTTGCAGTTATTTCGTTCATTCATTCAGAACGCATCATTAAAGACGCCATTTAAATAATAGATTGAAAGGAAATGTTAAAATGACTATTAAAGAAATTATTCAACACGCATATGACGACTTATTAAGTTTAAAAGTAAATGGGTTTAATGGTATCATGTTAGCTCTGATAGTATTAGTTGCTAGTAGTATTACAACGCCATTTATTGGTGTGCCGGTAGGCTTACTTGGCGGTGGCTATATTTTGAAAAGATACGAAGAAAATAAACATTAGAATTAAAAAAAGAAGCTCAAAATGAATTGAGCTTCTTTTTTTTTATTCAACATTATATGCATCTAAAATCACTTTTAATAACTTTTTAATATAAGCTTCATTAAGGACGTTAGGTTTAATCAATATATTGAAATAAATCGGTGAAAAAATTAAATCAATAAATAAATCTTGGTCCGCTTCGTCAATATATTTAGAAATAATGGTCTTCAATATTTTACGATTGCTATCAAAATAACCTTTCATAAATATGTCACGTGCTTCAGATTGTTGATAACTAATTAATATTTCAATCACAGCACGACCTAAATGAGTTTGATAAATATTCATAACTCTTATTAGAAAATGATACAATTCATCGTACATCGTTTTATAATCATTTTCAAAAACGTGGATTCGACTGACAAACATATCGACAATAATAGATGATTTATCTTTCCAACGTCTATAAATCGTCGCTTTAGAAACACCTGTATTTTCAGAAATTTGATCTATTGTCATATCTCTAAAATAAGTAGTTTCTAATAACTGATCAATTTCTTTAAATATTTTTTCATTGATTGTTGGATCTTTCGGTCTTCCAGCCATCTTTTCTCCTTCTTAAACGTGAAATAAATTCTACAATTTCAAAGATAATTACTGCACTAATAAACCATACAACAAAACCAACCAAAATACTAAGTAACCACTCATGTGTAGAATATAACATTGCCCATGTTGCTAAGATACTACATAATACACCTGTCATACCAAAAACTGCACCTCTACTAACATGTTTGGCAACGACATCTCCATGTTGCATACCAGTAATAAATAAAGAAACAAGAAATACTGCAGGTAATGTTGCAAAAACGCCACCTAATTCTTTCCAAGGTAGCATAACTGAAATAATATAACTTAACATAACAGCTAAACCACCCACGAGAAATTTGATAAAAGTTAATTTCATTAAAAAATCCTCCAAATATTAAGAAATGTGTCGTACCGCAAAAATAGCAATTGAAATGACTAACCAACAAATAAATGCAAACGCTGTACCTTTTTTATAATCTCGTTTATTTATATAAATCGACGTAATAAATACTGTAATGATGCAAGAAATAATACCTATTATAGCTCCTGAACTAAGATGTATCGACATTTGAATCAGCTGTTCTCCTCGATGATCTATGGCTAAAGCAATAATAGCTGCTAGGTAGACTGCCGGCATAGTCGCAATAATGCCACCCATTTTTCCTCCTACTTTCTCAGCCATAATCGATGCAAAGGCAACAGCGATCCCTCCAATCACAAAATGAAGTATCGCACTTGAAATTGATATTCCGAACACATGAAACCCTTCTTACCTTAATTATTAAACGATACGTTTCGTTTAATAATATTGTAATTCTATTTTTAAACTATGTAAATATGAAATAAAGAATCCATTATTATAAAATAGGTGACAAAAAAAGAACAGGATACTGAATGCAACATTCATTCTACCTGTTCTTTTAGTCATTAACGTTTATATAGTTTTATTTTAATTTCATAATAATCCTCGTAATCTTTATCACGATGCTCAACATGAATACCCGAGTCTTCAATGGCTTGAATACTCTTACCAACTTCATCACGTGCTTGTGTCAAATCTTTAGAAAATTGGAATGTTTTTGCTTTTACTTTTTCAGGGCCTAATTTTTGTTTCACACGAGCTTCTGTCTGTTTGACATTCAATTTCTGAGCAATAACTTGTTCAATCAATTGTTCTTGATCCGCTTCTTTTAAGGATAATACTGCGCGTGCATGGCGTTCTGTAATTTTACCTTCACGTAATCGTACAATTACTTTTGGTGCTAATTTAAGTAAGCGTAATTTATTAGCTATAAAACTTTGGCTTTTTCCAAGACTTTGCGCTAACTCACTTTGAGTGGTTTGTCCAATTTCAAGTAACTTTTTATAAGCTTCGGCTTCTTCTATTGCAGATAAATTTTCACGTTGGATATTCTCAATAAGGGCCACTACAGCAGTTTCTTCATCATTCATATGACGAATAATGACGTCTGCTTTAGATTGATGCAAGGATTGTAATGCTCTAAATCGTCGTTCACCTGCAATAATTTCATACATATTCTCTTCTATAGGTCGAACGACAATGGGTTGTAATAACCCATGTTCTTCTATCGACTCAGCAAGTTCTGTAATTTTACTTGAATCAAACACTTGGCGCGGTTGATAACGGTTAGGTACGATACGCTCTATTTGAATGGATTCCACACTTGAATGACGATTTTCTTCAATATAATCAACGATGTCTTCTTTATTTTTTAAACCAAATAGTTTAGAAAAAGGTTTTTTCATTGTCCATTCACTCCTCTTAAAATCAATTTTAACATGAGTAACTGAAAAATTGATTAATTTTCTAATAAAGGAGCTTTATTAGGTGTACCAGGTTTTCTAGGATATTTTTTAGGTGTTTGACGGCGCTTATCAACTATAATCATTTGTCTTTCACCTGCATCTTCTGGTAAATCAAATGTATAAGAATCACTAAACTCTCCACCTAAGATGCTTATACCAAATTGTGCTTCTGCTAATTCTTCTTCACCTTTTGCAGACTTTAATGCAATAAACTGCCCGCCTTTTTTAACTAACGGCAAGCATAACTCACTTAGAACAGTAAGTCTTGCCACTGCACGTGCTGTTACCACATCATATGTTTCTCTATTGACACCTTTACCAAATGTTTCTGCTCGATCATGAACAAAACTTACTTGTGTTAATCCAAGTTCAACTGCTAAATGATTTAAAAACTGAATACGTTTATTTAATGAATCGACAATGGTTACTTTCAATTCTGGAAAAACAATTTTTAAAGGAATACTTGGAAATCCAGCACCAGCCCCTACATCACAAAGTGTTAGTGGTTGATAAAAATCATAGTAAAATCCAGCTGTAATAGAATCATAGAAATGTTTCAAGTAAACTTCATGCTCATCAGTAATACTTGTTAAATTCATTTTTTCATTCCATTCAACAAGCAAACGATAATAGGTTTGAAATTGTTGTTGTTGTTGTTCTGTTAATTCAATCCCTTGCTCACTTAACGCTTTTGTTAACCATTCGATGCCACTCATTAATTTTTCACCCTTTGTAATTTACCTTGTTCTAAATATACAAGTAAGATAGAAATATCTGCAGGATTAACACCTGAAATACGTGATGCTTGCGCAATATTTAATGGTTTAACCTCTGCTAATTTTTCTCGTGCTTCAGTGGCTAAACTATCCACTTTACTATAATCTAAGTCTTCTGGAATTTTCTTTTCTTCCATACGTTTAACTTTTTCAACTTGTTGTAATGATTTATTGATGTAACCTTCATATTTCGTTTGAATTTCAACTTGTTCTTCTACCGCTTTTGGTAACTGATGTGTTTCTTCTAATATCTCTAAAATTGTATCATACGTCATTTCAGGACGACGCAATAAATCAATGGCTAAGATACCATCTTTTAAGCGTGAACCACCATGAGCTTCAATCACAGATTGCGTATGTTCATTTGGTTTAATACGGATATTTGATAAACGGTCAATTTCATCTTGAATTTGTTGACGTTTATCATTAAAACGTGCATAACGTTCTTCAGAAATCATGCCTAAGTCATAACCAATATCAGTTAAACGTAAGTCGGCATTATCATGACGTAATAATAAGCGATATTCAGCACGAGAAGTCAATAAACGATAAGGCTCATTCGTTCCTTTTGTTACTAAATCATCAATTAAGACACCAATATAAGCATCTGAACGACTTAGAATTTTTTCGCCTGTACCTAATACGTTACCTGCAGCATTAATACCTGCCATAATGCCTTGGCCTGCTGCTTCTTCATAACCAGATGTACCATTAATTTGCCCTGCAGTGTATAAGTTTTTAATCATTTTAGTTTCTAATGTTGGCCATAATTGTGTTGGCACAATCGCATCATATTCAATCGCGTAACCTGCACGCATCATATCTGCTTTTTCAAGACCTGGAATAGTAGCCAACATTTGACGTTGAACATGTTCAGGAAGACTGGTTGATAAGCCTTGCACATAAACTTCATTCGTATTACGTCCTTCTGGTTCTAAGAAAAGTTGATGACGTGGTTTGTCGTTAAAACGTACAAATTTATCTTCAATAGATGGACAATAACGTGGACCTGTACCTTTAATCATACCTGAATACATGGCTGATAAATGTAAATTATCATCAATAACTTTATGTGTACGATCATTTGTATACGTGAGCCAACAAGGTAGTTGGTCTAAAATGTATTCGGTAGTTTCAAAACTAAACGCACGACCAACGTCATCGCCAGGTTGAATCTCAGTTTTAGAATAGTCGATGGTTTTAGAATTCACACGTGGCGGTGTACCTGTTTTAAAACGCACAACTTCAAACCCAAGTTCTCTTAAGTTATCAGCTAATGAAATAGATGGAAGTTGATGGTTTGGACCACTTGAATATTTCATTTTACCTAAAATGATTTCTCCACGTAAAAATGTACCTGTCGTGATAACTACAGCTTTCGCATGATACTCTGTACCTATATTCGTACGTACACCTTTAACTTCATCATTTTCAATCAATAATTCGTCTACCATGCCTTGCATGATATCTAAGTTATCTTCATCTTCAATGACACGTTTCATTTCTTGTTGATAAAGCACTTTATCAGCTTGAGCACGTAATGCACGAACTGCTGGACCTTTACCAGTATTAAGCATACGCATTTGAATGTGTGTTTTATCAATGGCTTTAGCCATTTGGCCACCTAATGCGTCGATTTCACGTACTACTATTCCTTTTGCTGGGCCACCGACTGATGGGTTACATGGCATAAAGGCGATATTATCTAAGTTAATGGTTAACATTAACGTTTTAGCACCACGTCTTGCTGAAGCTAATCCCGCTTCAATTCCAGCGTGACCGGCACCAATAACAATTACGTCATATTCTTGAACCATTGAATTGACCTCCCTATTTTTTCCTTAATTATTATTATTCATTTTAGACTACTGACCGTCTTAATTTTTATTATTTACCTAAACAGAATTGACTAAATAGCTGATTAATTAATTCATCACTTGCTGATTCTCCAATAATTTCTCCTAATATTTCCCATGTACGAGTTAAATCAATTTGAACCATATCCATAGGGATACCAGCTTCAGCTGCATCAATGGCATCTTGAATTGTTTGTCTTGCTTGTTTTAAAAGTGAGATATGTCTAGAGTTTGAAACATAAGTCATATCTTGATTTTGTACTTCTCCACCAAAGAATAAATCTCTGATTTGTAATTCTAATTCGTCGATACCTTCTTGTTTTAACATTGATGTTTGAATAAGTGATGTGTCCCCTATCATAGTTTTAACTTCTTCAATATCTAATCGACGTTCTAAATCTGTTTTATTAACGATAACAATAGCATCTTCATTTTTTATGACTTCATATAATGTACGATCTTCTTCAGTTAAAGGCTCGTTATTATTTAATACAAAAAGAATTAAATCCGCTTCACTTAATGCTTTACGTGAGCGCTCTACGCCTATTTTTTCTACAATATCTTCAGTATCACGAATACCTGCTGTATCAACAAGTCTTAATGGGACGCCACGTACATTAACGTATTCTTCTAATACATCTCGAGTTGTTCCAGCTACTTCAGTGACAATGGCTTTATTATCTTGAATAAGATTATTTAGCATTGAAGATTTACCTACATTCGGTTTACCGACAATCACTGTAGATAATCCTTCTCTCATAATCTTACCTTGAGTTCCCGTTTCTAATAATTGATCAATTTCATTTTTAATTTTTTTAGACTGCGCAAGTAAAAATTCCGTTGTTGCATCTTCAACATCATCATATTCTGGATAATCAATGTTCACTTCAACTTGGGCAAGAATTTCCAATATCGATTGACGTTGTCGTTTAATTAAATCACTCAAACGACCTTCAATTTGATTCATTGCAACTTTAGAGGCTCTATCCGTTTTAGAACGAATGAAGTCCATGACTGCTTCTGCTTGAGATAAGTCAATTCGACCATTTAAAAACGCACGCTTAGTATATTCGCCGGGTTCCGCCATTCTAGCGCCATGTGTCATGGTAAGTTCTAGTATGCGATTAATTGTCAAAATACCCCCATGACAATTAATTTCAATAATATCTTCACGTGTAAAGGTTTTTGGTGCACGTAAAACTGAAATCATCACTTCTTCTACAACTTCATCTGTCTCAGGATCTATAATATGGCCGTAATTAATAGTGTGTGATGGAACATCTTTTAATTTTTTCTTTCCTTTATATAACTTATCGCCTATTTCAACCGCTTCTGGACCAGACAACCGTACAATACCAATTGCACCTTCTCCCATTGGAGTTGAAATACTTGTAATTGTATCAAAATCCATTATCCATTCTCGCCTCCCTAGTTAAGTAAAATTTCAATATAATATTGTAATAAGTTTCTAATTAAATTGCGAATATATTGTTTTATAACCTACTGGTTAGTATTCGGTTTGTCTAACATTAGACTTCCGTTAGTCTAACTTTACTTAATTCTCTTATTAAATACCTTTGCTATTTTCAATACATGTTCTAAACTGCCTTGAATCTCTAAAGTTGACATATTTTTAGCAGGTTGTCTCGCTATTACAATAATATCTTTTGAAATCATATCTTGCTTATGCACTTTAAAATTTTCTCTAATGGCACGCTTAATACGATTTCGAGTTACAGCATTTCCGATTTTCTTAGAAACGCTAATGCCTAAGCGAAAATGTTCATACTCATTGTTTAATGTATACACAACAAATTGTCTATTGGCTACAGATTTTCCCTTTTTATAAATTTTTTGGAACTCACTATTCCTTTTTATACGATAAGCTTTCTCCACGCTTAAATCACTCGCTTACATTGTTCTTTATGTTACATTCATCTATTAAAATGTGTGGGTTTAAAACGAAAAAAAAGACCACTGAGAAGTCAGTGATCTTATGCTGATAAAACTTTACGGCCTTTACGACGACGACGCGCTAAAACTTTACGGCCATTTTTAGTGCTCATACGTTTTCTGAAACCATGAACTTTACTATGTTTACGTTTATTTGGTTGATAAGTACGTTTTACCATGCAAAACACCTCCATCTACATATTATATCTCGTTCACTAAATCTACTTCTAATGAACCTGACTATTTTAATAGATAAATGATAATTGTTAATATCAAATCATTTTGATTTAATTCGATTTTATCTAGTCATAATTCAAGCAACTACTACAATATAACAAATTACCATTTATAAAGCAAGCAGCTTTTGAAACCAATTAATGATTTTCAAGAATGTCTTTTAGTTATATCATTTTCATTTTTAATATTTATACATTTCATTGATTCAGTAGCTTCTCAATTTTATACATATTTAATACACGTTTATAAATTATTTCCCAAACCTGTTATAGTACATTGAATTATAGTATCATTTTTTATCCACTTATTCACATATAGTATTTAATTTTTTGTGGATAATCAATAGCATATTCACAGATTTATACCAAATTTACAAACATATTCACAGCCATTTGACATCTATTGCAGTTAAAAAGTATAATTGTGTGGATAAGTCGTCTGAATCATTTATCTTATAGGATTTTTTTATAAATTCTATACGTGTTTTTACTGTGTATAAATCATAGCATATATAAAGTTATCCACCGAATGTGATTAACTTGTGGATAATTATTAACATGCTGTGATTATTTTTATCCACGCTTATAAAAACTGTGTATAAGTCTTAAATTTATAGAAAGATGGAGTTTATATATGTCGGAACAAGAAATTTGGAAAAAGGTATTAGAAGTAGCTGAGTCAGAGATTTCGAAAACAACGTTTAATACGTTTTTAAAAGACACTGAACTTAAAGAAATTCGCGACAATGTTGCTTACATCTTTGTTATTCATGAGTTTTATGCTGATTGGTTAAACTCAAATTATAAAGATGTAATTCAAACAATTATGAAAGACATCATTGGTTATGAAGTTGATCCAAAATTTTACACTGCTGAACAACTCGCTGAACTTGATGAAACGAGTCGTAAACAATCAAATACTGTAAACAAAACGTCTGCCATTGATGATAGCCATGATGATATCGATCAATTTAATACGCATAATACGTTTGATACATTTGTGATTGGTCCTGGCAACCGCTTCCCACATGCAGCAAGCTTAGCTGTAGCTGAAGCACCTGCACAAGCTTATAATCCATTATTTATCTATGGAGGCGTAGGATTAGGGAAAACGCATTTAATGCATGCCATTGGTCATCACGTACTAAGTAATAAACCGAATGCCAAAGTGCTGTATACTTCAAGCGAAAAGTTTACAAATGATTTTATTAAATCCATTCGTAACAATGAACCTGAAGCATTTAGAGAAAAATATAGAAATATCGATGTATTATTAATTGATGATATTCAATTCATTCAAAATAAAGAACAAACACAAGAAGAATTTTTCCACACATTTAATGAATTACATCAAAATAAAAAACAAATTGTTATTTCAAGTGATCGTCCACCTAAAGAAATAGCAAAACTTGAAGATCGCTTACGTTCTCGATTTGAATGGGGTCTCATTGTTGATATCACGCCACCAGATTATGAAACACGTATGGCCATCTTGCAGAAAAAAATCGAAGAAGAGAACTTAGAAATTCCAGCAGAAGCATTGAATTATATTGCAAATCAAATTCAATCAAATATTCGTGAACTTGAAGGAGCTTTAACGCGTTTACTTGCTTATTCAAAATTACAAGGTAAACCGATTACAACAGAACTTGCTGCTGAAGCATTAAAAGATATTATTCAAGTTCCCAAATCTAAAAAAATCTCGATTCAAGATATTCAAAAAGTAGTTGGGCATTATTACAATGTACGCATCGAAGATTTTAGTGCTAAGAAAAGAACAAAGTCGATTGCATATCCACGACAAATCGCAATGTATCTATCTAGAGAATTAACTGATTTTTCATTACCAAAAATTGGTGAGGAATTTGGAGGACGCGATCATACTACAGTTATTCACGCACACGAAAAAATTTCGAATGATATTAAGGCGGATCCAATTTTCAAACAAGAAGTCGAAGATTTAGAAAAAGAAATACGTAAACAGTAATAGGAAATATGAATCTGTTATATAACAGCATTGCTAAAATATGACATTCAATATCAAAGATGACTGTGCTTCTAAATAATTTTATAAATATAGCAAGAATCTAGAAAAGGTTAAATTGTGGATAATGTGAAAAAGTAATACACATCATTAACAACTTATCCACATGTGCATAACTTTGATATAAAAGGTGTTTCATGAGATATCCACTAATCCACAAGCCCTACTACTATTACTATGATTTTAAAACCTATATAATTTAAGTATAAACGACTGGAAGGAGTTTAAATTAATAATGGAATTTACAATAAAAAGAGATTACTTTATCACACAATTGAATGATACATTAAAGGCAATCTCACCAAGAACAACTTTACCAATTTTAACAGGTATCAAAATTGATGCTAAAGATAATAACGTTATCTTAACTGGTTCTGACTCAGAAATTTCAATTGAAATCACGATTCCTAAACAAGTAGATGGAGAAGATATTGTTGATATTACTGAAACTGGATCAGTGGTTCTTCCTGGTCGTTTCTTTGTTGACATCATTAAAAAATTACCAGGCAAAGATGTTAAATTATCAACAAATGAACAGTTTCAAACCCTTATCACATCAGGACATTCAGAATTTAATTTAAGTGGTTTAGATCCTGAACAATATCCATTATTACCGCAAGTATCACGTGATGATGCAATTCAATTATCTGTAAAAGTACTTAAAAACATTATTGCGCAAACAAACTTTGCAGTGTCCACCTCAGAAACACGCCCAGTTTTAACTGGTGTGAACTGGCTTATACAAGATAATGAATTAATATGCACTGCTACGGATTCACACCGCTTGGCTGTAAGAAAATTAAAGCTTGAAGATGAATCGGAAAATAAAAATGTTATTATTCCAGGTAAAGCATTATCTGAATTAAATAAAATTATGAGTGATAATGATGAAGACATCGATATCTTCTTTGCATCTAATCAAGTATTGTTCAAGGTCGGTAACGTAAACTTTATTTCACGTTTATTAGAAGGTCATTATCCTGATACAACACGTCTTTTCCCTGAAAACTATGAAATCAAATTAGGATTAGATAACGGAGAATTCTATCATGCGATAGATCGTGCGTCATTACTTGCACGTGAAGGCGGAAATAACGTAATTAAATTAAGTACTGGAAATGAGGTTGTAGAATTATCATCTACATCACCAGAAATCGGTACAGTAAAAGAAGAAGTTACAGCAACTGATGTTGAAGGTGGCAATTTGAAAATTTCATTCAACTCAAAATATATGATGGACGCATTAAAAGCAATTGATAATGATGAAGTTGAAGTAGAATTCTTTGGTACGATGAAACCATTTATCTTAAAACCAAAAGCAGATGATTCAGTCACTCAACTCATTTTACCAATCAGAACATACTAGTCATTAAAGATTAATTAAAAAGTTAAAGTAGAACAGAGTTCTTATTGAATTACTGTTCTACTTTTTTATTGATTAAAACAGTAATTTTAAACTATCTCAGAGGTTCATAGTGAAGCTAAATTTAGTAAAACGTGGTTTTTATCTACAACTCATTATATTCGCTGAAATAGGCCTTAAAATTAAAAATTGAGATATTGTCTCTGATTATTTTTGTCATAATTTCAAAAAATCATCTATTTTTTACATAACAATTTAAAATAACAAAAACTTATTTAAAAGTAAACGGTTTCACACTTCATTTTAAATGAAATTTATTCCTAAAAAAGGTATAATATAGTAATGATATATAAAGAAATGGAGTGATTATTTTGGTTCAAGAAGTAATAGTTGAAGGCGAGATTACGTTAGGTCAATTTCTTAAAACAGAAGGTATCATCGAATCAGGTGGACAAGCAAAATGGTTCTTACAAGATTACGATGTTTTATTAAATGGCGAACGTGAAACACGTCGTGGAAAAAAGCTAGCTGACCAAGATCGTATCGACTTCCCTGATATTCCAGATATCGATTCATTTATTATTATTCATCAAGGTGAGCAATGAAGCTTAAAACACTCCAATTAGAAAACTATCGTAACTATGAAGCGGTTACGTTAAATTGTCATCCTGAAGTGAATATTCTTATTGGAGAAAATGCACAGGGAAAGACAAATTTACTTGAATCAATTTACGTCCTTGCTTTAGCTAAAAGTCACCGAACCTCCAATGACAAGGAACTTATACGGTTTAACTCTGAGTATGCTAAAATAGAGGGTGAGCTAAGTTATAGACACGGAACCATGCCATTAACGATGTATATAACTAAAAAAGGTAAACAAGTTAAAGTGAACCACTTGGAACAAAGTCGACTAACACAGTATGTTGGACATCTAAATGTGGTTCTTTTTGCACCTGAAGACTTAAATATTGTTAAAGGTTCTCCTCAAATTAGAAGACGATTTATAGATATGGAATTAGGGCAAATTTCTGCAGTATATCTCAACGATTTAGCTCAATATCAACGTATTCTCAAACAAAAAAATAATTATCTTAAGCAGTTACAACTTGGTCAAAAAACAGATAAAACGATGCTAGAGGTTTTAAATCAACAATTTGCACAATATGCGCTTAATGTCACTTTAAGACGTGAGCAATTTATTGAAGAATTAGAGGCTTTAGCACAGCCTATCCACGCTGGTATTACGAACCAACGTGAAACATTATCTCTAAAATATTTACCAAGTATTAAACTTAGCGATACAAGTAAAAATAAGAGTGAATTATTAGATGAAGTCATCATGTTATTGAATGAATATCAACAACGTGAAATGGATAGAGCAGTATGTTTATACGGTCCACATAGAGATGACTTAGGATTTAATGTGAATGACATGGATGCTCAAACCTATGGATCTCAAGGTCAACAAAGAACAACCGCTTTATCAATTAAACTAGCAGAAATAGAATTAATGAACATTGAAGTCGGAGAATATCCGATTTTATTATTAGACGATGTCTTAAGTGAACTTGATGATTCTCGTCAGACGCATTTACTCAGTACAATTCAACATAAAGTACAAACCTTCGTAACAACTACATCGGTAGACGGTATTGATCATGAAATCATGAATAATGCGAAACTTTACCGAATTAATCAAGGTGAAATTATTAAGTAATAGAAAGTGATGGTGAATACATTGTCAGATGTAAACAACACAGATAATTATGGTGCTGGACAAATACAGGTATTAGAAGGACTTGAAGCGGTACGTAAACGCCCTGGTATGTATATTGGCTCAACTTCAGAAAGAGGTTTGCATCATTTGGTATGGGAAATCGTTGATAACAGTATTGACGAAGCGCTAGCTGGATATGCTAATCAAATTGAAGTAGTGATTGAGAATGACAACTGGATTAAAGTGACTGACAATGGTCGTGGTATTCCTGTCGATATTCAAGAAAAAATGGGACGTCCCGCAGTAGAAGTTATTCTTACTGTACTTCATGCCGGAGGTAAATTCGGTGGTGGCGGATACAAAGTATCTGGTGGACTACATGGTGTAGGTTCATCTGTAGTAAATGCGTTATCACAAGAGTTAGAAGTGTATGTACACCGTAATGAAACAATTTATCATCAAGCATACAAAAAAGGCGTGCCTCAATTTGATCTTAAAGAAATAGGTAGTACGGATAAAACAGGTACAGTGATTCGCTTTAAAGCAGATAGTGAAATCTTTTCAGAAACAACAGTTTATAATTATGAAACACTTCAAAAACGTATTAGAGAATTAGCATTCTTAAATAAAGGTATTTCAATTACACTAAGAGACGAACGTGAAGATGAAGAACAACGTGAAGACACGTATCATTATGAAGGTGGTATTAAATCTTACGTTGAATTACTGAACGAAAATAAAGAACCTATTCATGACGAACCTATTTATATTCATCAGTCAAAAGATGATATCGAAGTAGAAATTGCAATACAATACAATAGCGGTTATGCTACAAACTTATTATCCTATGCGAATAATATCCACACATATGAAGGTGGTACACATGAAGATGGCTTTAAACGTGCACTTACACGTGTCTTAAACAGTTATGGGACTCAAAGTAAGATTATTAAAGATGATAAAGAACGTCTTTCAGGTGAAGATACACGTGAAGGTTTAACAGCAGTTGTCTCTATAAAACATGGTAATCCACAATTCGAAGGTCAAACGAAGACGAAATTAGGTAACTCTGAAGTACGTCAAATCGTTGATCGATTATTTTCAGAACACTTTGAACGCTTTTTATATGAGAATCCAAATGTTGCAAGAATCATTGTTGAAAAAGGAATCATGGCGTCAAGAGCACGTGTAGCAGCTAAAAAAGCGCGTGAAGTGACACGTCGTAAATCAGCATTAGAAATTTCAAGTTTACCTGGTAAACTGGCAGACTGTTCAAGTAAAAATCCTGATGAAAGTGAAATTTTCTTAGTTGAGGGTGACTCTGCCGGGGGGTCTACAAAAGAAGGTCGTGACTCAAAAACACAAGCGATTTTACCGTTGAGAGGTAAAATATTAAATGTGGAAAAAGCACGTTTAGATCGTATTTTAAATAACAATGAAATCCGTCAAATGATTACAGCATTTGGTACAGGCATAGGTGGCGAATTTGATATTTCTAAAGCCCGTTATCATAAGATTGTTATCATGACAGATGCTGATGTAGATGGTGCGCATATTCGTACATTATTACTTACATTCTTCTACAGATTTATGCGTCCATTAATTGAGGCTGGGTATGTATACATCGCTCAACCACCATTGTATAAGCTAACACAAGGTAAACAAAAATATTACGTCTTTAACGATCGTGAATTGGATAAATTAAAAGCTGAACTAAATCCTACTCCAAAATGGCAAATTTCTCGTTACAAAGGTTTAGGTGAAATGAATGCCGATCAATTATGGGAAACAACAATGAATCCTGAAAATCGTATGATGTTACAAGTAAAACTTGAAGATGCAGTAGAAGCGGATCAAACATTTGAAATGTTAATGGGTGACGTTGTTGAAAATCGTAGACAATTTATCGAAGATAATGCAGTTTATGCTAATTTAGATTTCTAATTTAACTTAATGTGAACTGACTATAAAAGGAGGATATCTTGATGGCTGATTCTCTACCACAATCAAGAATTAATGAAAGAAATATAACCAACGAAATGCGCGAATCATTTTTAGACTATGCGATGAGCGTTATCGTTTCACGTGCATTACCAGATGTACGTGATGGTTTAAAACCTGTACATCGTCGTATTTTATATGGTCTAAATGAACAAGGAATGACTCCAGACAAACCTTATAAAAAATCAGCACGTATTGTTGGGGACGTTATGGGGAAATATCATCCACACGGCGACTCTTCAATTTATGATGCTATGGTAAGAATGGCACAAACCTTTAGCTATCGTTATCCTCTTGTTGATGGTCAAGGTAACTTTGGTTCAATGGATGGTGACGGTGCTGCGGCAATGCGTTATACCGAAGCAAAAATGACCAAAATCACATTAGAACTGTTACGTGATATCAATAAAGATACTATTGATTTCTTAGATAACTATGATGGTACAGAAAGAGAGCCCGAAGTCTTACCTTCTCGTTTCCCTAACCTTTTAGTGAATGGTGCTTCAGGTATTGCGGTTGGTATGGCTACAAATATTCCACCACACAATTTAACAGAAGTCATTGACGGAGTCTTACGTTTAAGTCAAAATCCTGATATCACAATCTCAGAATTGATGGAAGATATTCAAGGTCCTGATTTTCCAACTTCTGGCTTAATTTTAGGTAAAAGTGGCATTAGACGTGCCTATGAAACTGGTCGTGGATCAATTCAAATGCGTGCACGTGCATCAATAGAAGAACGTGGCGGTGGTCGTCAGCGTATTGTTGTGACTGAAATTCCATATCAAGTGAATAAAGCAAGAATGATTGAGAAAATTGCAGAATTAACGCGTGAGAAAAGAATTGAAGGTATCACAGATCTTCGTGACGAAACAAGTTTACGTACAGGGGTAAGAGTTGTTATTGATGTACGTAAAGATGCCAATGCAAATGTTATTTTAAATAATTTATATAAACATACACCATTACAAACATCATTTGGTGTAAATATGATTGCCCTTGTGAATGGTCGACCTAAATTAATTAACTTAAAAGAAGCGCTTGTTGAATATTTAGAACATCAAAAAACAGTTGTACGTCGTCGTACAGAATACAATTTGAAAAAAGCGAAAGATCGTGCACATATCTTAGAAGGTTTAAGAATTGCGCTGGATCATATTGATGAAATTATTTCTATTATTCGTGAGTCTGACACAGATAAAGTGGCGATGGAAACATTGCAAGAACGTTTTAAATTGTCTGAACGTCAAGCTCAAGCCATTTTAGATATGCGTTTACGTCGTTTAACTGGGTTAGAGCGCGATAAAATTGAAAATGAGTATAATGAATTATTAAGTTATATTGCAGAATTAGAAGAGATTTTAGCAAATGAAGATGTATTACTTCAACTTGTTCGTGATGAGCTTACAGAAATTAAAGAACGTTTCGGTGACGAACGTCGTACTGAAATTCAATTGGGTGGTTTAGATCACTTAGAAGATGAAGACTTAATCCCTGAAGAACAAATTGTCATCACTTTAAGTCATAACAACTATATTAAACGTTTACCTGTATCTACATATCGTTCACAAAACAGAGGTGGACGAGGTGTACAAGGTATGAATACCTTAGAAGAAGACTTTGTCAGTCAACTTGTAACATTAAGTACACATGATAATGTTTTATTCTTTACGAATAAAGGCCGTGTTTATAAGTTGAAAGGATACGAAGTACCTGAATTATCTCGTCAATCTAAAGGTATTCCAGTCATTAATGCGATTGAGCTTGAAAATGATGAAGTGATTAGTACGATGATTGCCGTAAGAGATTTAGAAGATGAGAACAGTTTCTTAGTCTTTGCTACTAAAAAAGGTATTGTTAAACGTTCTGCATTAAGTAACTTCTCTCATATTAATAAGAATGGTAAAATTGCGATTGGCTTTAAAGAAGATGATGAATTAATCGCAGTTCGTCTTACTGATGGTAAACAAGATATTTTACTTGGTACAGCACATGCCTCATTAATTCGATTCCCTGAAAATAGTTTACGCCCACTAGGTCGTACAGCTTCAGGTGTGAGAGGTATTTCTCTAAGAGAAAATGACGTAGTCGTAGGTTTAGACGTAGCCTATGCTGAAAGTGAAGATGAAGTTCTAGTCGTTACTGAAAAAGGTTATGGTAAACGAACACCTGTAAGTGAATATCGTTTATCTAATCGTGGTGGTAAAGGTATAAAAACGGCTAAAATTACAGAACGTAATGGTAATGTGGTATGTATTACAACGGTAAGTGGTCAAGAAGATTTAATGATTGTAACGGATGGTGGCATTATTATTCGTCTACAAGTTGAAGATATTTCTCAAAATGGCCGTGCCACACAAGGTGTGCGATTAATGAAATTAGGCGATAATCAAGCCGTATCAACCGTTGCGAAAGTCATTGATAAAACTGAAGATGAAGCTGCGACTGAAGCGGCACAACAAACAGAAAATGCGAGTGCTCAAACTACAGAAAGCGCAAATGAACAAGTGATAGATGATACGACACCTGGTAACGCTTTGCATACTGAATCTGATGAAGATGATGAACGCATCGAAGTAAGACAAGATTTCATGGATCGTGTAAATGAAGATATTGAGAATGATTCAGATCAGAATTAAATATAAAAATAAGACTTCCCACATATAGGGAAGTCTTATTTTTATTATTTATCGTTCTAATTCTTTCATTACATAAGGAATTTGATTAATTAATTTTGAAGGGGGCACAACGTACATTTTTTCAGAAAGTTTTTCACCAATATAACTGTGAATATAAGTTGCGCTCGTAACGGCATCTTGTAAGCTATCAAATTGACCTACAAAACTTGTAATCATACCAGCTAATGTATCACCCATACCACCTGTAGCCATTGCAGGTGTGCCAATTGGTAATTTGTATTCTTTATCTTTAAAGAAGATTTCTGTACCGTGTTTTTTTAGTACTACAGTAGCACCTAATTTATCCACAGCTTCTCTATTTCTTTCATACGTTTGTTCTTCAATAGGAATACCACTTAGACGTTCCCATTCTTTTTGATGTGGTGTAAAGATAACACGACATGTAGGAATATCAGGTTTAAGTTTACAAAATATTGTAATTGCATCACCATCTACAATTAAGTTTTGGTGGGGTTGAATATTTTGTAGTAAGAAAGTAATCGCATTATTTCCTTTAAAATCAACGCCAAGACCTGGTCCAATTAAAATACTATCTGTATTCTCAATCATTTTTGTTAACATTTTAGTATCATTAATATCTATTACCATTGCTTCAGGACAACGTGAATGAATGGCTGCATGATTAGTAGGATGTGTGGCTACAGTAATTAAACCACTTCCACTAAAAAGACATGCACGGGCAGCTAACATGATTGCTCCGCCTAAATTTGCACTACCACCAATTAAAAGAATTTTTCCATAATCACCTTTATGCGTTTCGTCATTACGTTTAGGAATTGTCACATTAGTTAATGTTTCCATATGATGAATCCTCCCTATTTAGATTCGAAAGTCATAACTTCTATATATTAAATTAATGAAATGATGAGTTATTAAGACAAGCGAAAATATCATGTGCATTTTAAATACAATAGAAAATATTATACCTGCTTAAGCGTTTCGTCAACACTATTTTAAATAAATTTATAAATGCTAAAATTGACAGAATTTTAACGTATGTAGTTTGTTATATTTGGTTGAGGTAACTGCTTGAAAATTATATATGACTTTGCTATATTAAAATTAACTTAATAAAGTATTGTTCGTAGGCTAAGTAACATAAGGGTATTAATTTCAGAGAGCTTGTGGTTAGTGTAAACAAGTAATTAATTTTTATGCGAATCTACCTACTTATATTGAACAATCGGTTTTAACCGTTATCGATAGTGGAGTGCAATTTAGTTTATTTAATTAAATTGTTAAATAGGGTGGCAACGCGTAGACCACGTCCCTTGTATGGGGACGTGGTCTTTTTTTATTTTAAATCGCTATGGTCACTCAATATAAATTTTTTGGAAGGATGAATATTATATGTTAGACATCAAGCAATTCAGAGACGAAACGGACAAAGTTAAGAGCAAAATTGAATTACGAGGAGATGATTCAAAGGTTGTTGATGAAGTATTAGAATTAGATAATCAACGTCGTGATTTAATTGGTAAAACAGAAGAAATGAAAGCACGTCGTAACAAAGTAAGTGATCAAATCGCTGAAAAAAAACGTAATAAAGAAGATGCAGATGACGTCATTAAAGAAATGCGTGAATTAGGCGATGAAATTAAAGAAAATGATGCAAAATTAAATGAAGTAGATAACAAAATTCGTGATATCTTAATTCGTATTCCAAACTTAATTGCAGATGACGTACCACAAGGTGCTGACGACACTGAAAATGTTGAATTAAAAAAATGGGGTACGCCTCGTGAATTTGATTTTGAACCAAAAGCGCACTGGGATTTAGTAGAAGAATTAAAAATGGCTGATTTCGAACGTGCTGCAAAAGTATCAGGTGCGCGCTTCGTTTATTTAACTAAAGATGGTGCTTTATTAGAACGTGCATTAATGAACTATATGTTAACAAAACATACAACACAACATGGTTATACAGAAATGATGACACCTCAATTGGTAAATGCAGATACAATGTTTGGTACAGGCCAATTACCTAAATTTGAAGAAGATTTATTCAAAGTTGAAAAAGAAGGCTTATATACAATTCCAACTGCAGAAGTGCCATTAACAAACTTCTATAGAAATGAAATTATCCAACCTGGCGTGTTACCAGAAAAATTCACTGGTCAAACTGCATGTTTCCGTAGTGAAGCGGGATCAGCTGGTAGAGATACAAGAGGTTTAATTCGTTTACATCAATTCGATAAAGTTGAAATGGTGCGTTTTGAAAAACCTGAAGATTCTTGGGATGCATTAGAAGATATGACTCAAAATGCCGAAGCAATTTTAGAAGAATTAAAATTACCATATCGTCGCGTGATCTTATGTACTGGAGATATTGGTTTCAGCGCAAGTAAAACATATGACTTAGAAGTATGGTTACCAAGTTACAATGACTACAAAGAAATTAGTTCTTGCTCAAACTGTACTGATTTCCAAGCTCGTCGTGCTAACATTCGTTTCAAACGTGATGCTTCTTCTAAACCAGAATTAGTACACACATTAAATGGTAGTGGACTTGCAGTAGGTCGTACATTTGCAGCTATCGTAGAAAACTACCAAAACGAAGATGGTTCAATTACAATTCCAGAAGCACTTGTACCATTTATGGGCGGCAAAACAGAAATTCGTCCAGTCAACTAATCATTCAATAGAATTCAACTCATAAAGTGATAGAGTGACATAGTCCTCTATCGCTTTATTTATTTTTATATTAAATAAGACTGCTTTGATAAAGGTAGCTTTTAAAAATATCGAAAATTTCTGATATTTTTAAAACATTGAATTATCAATATTTCTAAACGCCCTTCTCTCTAACCTCACTCAAACGGACGTCTAAAGATATTGAAGCGTCTATTAGATTATATTAGACTGAATTTAATTAAAATATATAGTCAATTTGAAAATACATATATAAAGAGGGAGCTAACATGACGTCACATGTAACATTTCAACAAGGAGTCAAAGAATGTATTCCAACACTACTAGGATACATCGGTATAGGACTATCATTTGGCATTGTGGCAGCTTCTCAGGATTTTAGTGTTCTAGAAATTCTTCTGTTATGTTTATTGGTTTATGCAGGCGCAGTACAATTTATTATTTGTGCTTTAGTTATTACTGGTACACCTATATCAGCAATCGTGTTAACAACGTTAATTGTGAATTCCCGCTTCTTTTTATTGTCTATGACATTATCACCTAATTATAAAGATTATGGTATATGGAATCGTTTAGCTTTGTCTTCTCTTCTTACTGACGAGACCTTTGGGGTTGCTATAACGCCACACTTAAAAGGGGAAACAATTAATGACCGATGGTTACATGGATTAAATATTACTGCTTATTCATTTTGGGCAATCGCTTGTGTGTTAGGAGCAGTCTTTGGGAAATACATCTCTCATCCTGAAATGTTAGGATTAGACTTTGCGATTACAGCTATGTTTATTTTCTTGGCTATGGCTCAATTTGAAACGATTACACGTTCCAAAATAAGTATATATATCGTATTAATTGCGTTCGTTATTGTAATGATGTTCATTTTAAGTTGGTTGATGCCCTCTTATGTGGCCATTCTTGTTACATCAATTTGTGCTGCAACACTTGGGGTGGTGATGGATCGATGACGATAACTGGACATATGCTTTTACTCATCGTTTTATGTGGATTAGTGACATTAATTGTACGTGTCGTACCTTTTTTAATGATTTCACGTATTCAACTGTCAGAAACAGTCATCAAATGGCTGTCGTTTATTCCAATTTCATTATTCACTGCGTTAGTTATTGATAGTTTTATCGTTCAACATAAAGGCATGCAGGGCTTTGAATTAAATATTCCATTCATTGTAGCAACCATTCCTACAGTCATTATCGCAATTGTGACGCGTAGTCTAACCATCACTATTATTGTAGGTATTATATTCATTGCAGCTATACGATGGTTCTTTTAACCCATTTATTTACTGCGCATTGAAGTTAACTAGACAATTGTATTAAAATAAATTTAAATTAAACAATGCAATCAATATATAGATACTCTTATTTTGAGAAGTAGAGGGAATTGGCCCTATGAAGCTTCAGCAACCGACAAATCATTGTACGGTGCTACAACCAACGAGATACTCGAATGATAAGTACTAAAGTATTATCGCTTCACACTTTTAAAATTAAGAGTAGAAGCGATTTTTTTATTCTAAGGAGGCATAGCATGACAAATTATACAGTAGATACATTACATTTAGGTGCTTTTACAACAGAATCAGGTGAAACAATTGAGAATCTAAAATTGCGTTATGAGCACGTAGGTTATTCGGGACAACCGCTTGTTGTGGTTTGTCATGCTCTGACTGGTAATCATTTAACTTATGGTACAGATGAACATCCTGGATGGTGGCGTGAAATCATTGATGGTGGTTATATGCCAATCTATGATTATCAGTTTCTTACTTTTAATGTTATTGGAAGTCCTTTTGGTTCAAGCTCCCCATTAAACGATGCTCATTTTCCTAAAACAATAACATTAAGAGATATAGTTAAGGCAATTGAATTGGGAATAAAGGCCCTTGGATTTACTAAAATCGATATTTTAATTGGTGGCAGTTTAGGTGGCATGCAAGTGATGGAATTATTATATAATCATCAATTCGAAGTAGATAAGGCAGTCATCTTAGCAGCTACAGATAAAACCTCTTCATACAGTCGTGCTTTCAATGAAATTGCACGTGAAGCGATTCATATTGGAGGTAAAGAGGGACTTAGTATTGCAAGACAACTTGGATTCTTAACATATCGTTCTTCAAAAAGTTATGACGCGCGTTTCACACCAGATGAAGTAGTCAATTATCAACGTTATCAAGGCAATAAGTTTAAAGAATCCTACGATTTATCGTGTTACTTAACGATGTTGAATGTCTTAGATAGTCATCATCTTGATCGTCAGCGCGATGATGTGGATGAGGTCTTCCAATCTTTAAATACAAAAGTACTAACTATGGGCTTTACAGATGACTTGTTATATCCAGATGATCAAGTTAGAGCAGTAGGAGAACGTTTTAAATATCATCGTCACTTTTTTGTTCCAGACAACGTAGGCCATGATGGTTTTTTACTTAATTTTAATGACTGGGCACCTAACTTGTATCACTTTTTAAAAGTTTCGAAATTCAAACGAAAATAATAGATAAGAGAACAGTTAACACATTTGTTTAATTTGAATATAGAGGTTAAAATAGACGTTATAGTCAAAAAAGTATAGGAGTGGCGAATGTGTTTTCAAAAGTACATCCTAAAGCAATAATTATAGGAACTATCGTGCTTGTAGCAGTTGCTTTAGTTACGTATGTATTGCCAATAATTGGTCTGATTCTATGTTTATTCGCTACCATTCCAGGGATTATCATGTGGCATAAATCAATTGCTACATTTGGAATTGGAGCTTTACTCACTGTAGTCATCACGACCTTATTAGGGAATACCTTTGTATTAAGTGCCATGATTCTAGTTTTATTACTAAGTTTTGTAATTGGCCAATTATTAAAAGAACGTACATCTAAAGAACGCATCTTATATATTACAACAATGTATATAAGTATTGTGACGTTAATTGCATTTATGTTATTACAAGCGTTCAAAAAGATTCCAAATACCGAAGTATTGATTAAACCAGCAAAAGACGCAATGAACAATGCGATTGTAAATTCAGGCGTTGAATCAGATTATAAGATCATCTTAGAAGAAGGATTTCGTCAAATGGCTGTTCAACTTCCAAGTTACATCATTATTATGGTCTTTCTTTTAGTTTTAATTAATATCATCATTACATTTCCAATTTTACGCAAATTCAAAGTAGCAACACCTATGTTTAGACCTTTATTTGCTTGGCAGATGAATCGCACATTATTATGGATTTACATGATTGTGCTAGTATGTGTGATGTTTGCGATGAAACCAAGTATATTCCAAAGTATCGTATTGAATTTCGAAGTTGTGTTATCATTATTAATGTATATCCAAGGATTGAGTTTGATTCATTTCTTTGGAAAGGCCAAACGATTACCTGATGCGGTATCTATATTATTAATGGTCGTGGGGACAGTGATTTCACCCTTTACGCATATCGTATCATTACTTGGCGTACTTGATTTAGGAATTAACTTAAAACGAATGATTAAAAAATGACTTTAAAAAGTGAATAGAGGTGGAAGAATGAACCGTCAATCCACTAAAAAAGCATTGCTTATTCCTTACATTTTGATGGTGCTTACGGCAATTGCAATTGTTATTGTAGGGTTTATATTTAAACCTTTAATTGCAACGTTTACGGCGATTGCTTTAATCATTATGATCGTCATTAGTGCGGTATTGATTAAACAAGCATTATCAAAAATGGATCATTATGTGGATAATCTGAGTGGTCATATTTCAGCAGGAAGTAATAAAGCAATTAAACGCATGCCAATTGGTTTAGTTGTGATTGATGCTGACGATCACATCGAATGGATCAACCAATATATGTCTGAACATCTAGAAACGAATGTCATCTCAGAACCAGTCAATGAAGTTTTTCCGAATATTCTTAAGCAACTTGAAAGAATACAAGAAATAGAAATCGAACATGGTCAGTACCATTATCATGTGCGTTATTCTGAAGAAGAACGTTGTTTATATTTCTTCGATATTACAGAAGAAGTACATACAAATGAATTATATGAAGAATCAAAGCCTATCATTGCAACGTTGTTTTTAGATAACTACGATGAAATTACACAAAATATGAATGACACACAACGTTCTGAAATCAACTCAATGGTGACACGTATTATTAGTCGATGGGCAACTGAATATAACATTTATTTTAAACGTTATAGTTCAGATCAATTCGTAGCGTATTTAAACCAAAAAATCTTAGCAGAAATAGAAGATTCTAATTTTGATATTCTAAGTCAGTTACGTGAAAAAAGTGTAGGCTACCGTGCACAATTGACATTAAGTATTGGTGTTGGTGAAGGTACTGAAGATTTAATTGAACTTGGTGAATTATCTCAATCAGGACTTGATTTAGCCTTAGGTCGTGGAGGAGACCAAGTTGCAATTAAAAACATGAATGGTAATGTCCGCTTTTACGGAGGTAAGACTGACCCGATGGAAAAACGAACACGTGTTAGAGCACGTGTGATCTCTCACGCATTGAAAGATATCTTAACTGAAGGCGACAAAGTGATTATTATGGGACATAAACGTCCCGACTTAGATGCGGTTGGCGCAGCTATTGGAGTATCTCGATTTGCGTCAATGAATAATTTAGAAGCATATGTGGTACTTAATGAAGAAGATATCGATCCAACATTAAGTCGTGTGATGGAAGAAATTGATAAAAAACCTGAATTGAAAGAACGATTTGTGACATCTGATGAGGCTTGGGATATGATGACGTCAAAAACAACGGTGGTTGTGGTAGACACACATAAACCTGAAATGGTATTAGATGAAAATATTTTAAATAAAGCGAATCGTAAAGTAGTCATTGATCATCATAGACGTGGAGAAAGCTTTATTTCAAATCCATTACTCGTTTATATGGAACCTTATGCAAGTTCAACTGCAGAACTTGTCACAGAGTTATTAGAATATCAGCCAACAGAACAACGTTTATCACGTTTAGAATCTACAATTATGTATGCAGGTATTATTGTTGATACACGTAATTTTACATTACGAACAGGTTCAAGAACGTTTGATGCGGCAAGTTATTTACGTGCGCATGGTGCCGATACAATCTTAACGCAACAATTCCTTAAAGATGATGTTGATACGTATATTAATCGTTCTGAATTGATACGTACAGTTGAAGTTCAAGATCACGGTGTCGCGATTGCTCACGGTTCTAATGATAAAATCTATCATCCTGTAACAGTTGCACAAGCTGCGGATGAATTGTTAAGTTTAGAAGGCATTGAAGCTTCTTACGTTGTAGCGAAACGTGAAGATAACCTTATTGGTATTTCAGCACGTTCATTAGGCGGTATTAATGTTCAATTAACAATGGAAGCCTTAGGTGGCGGAGGTCACTTAACAAATGCTGCAACGCAAATAAAAGGTGTCACTATAGAAGAAGCAATCGAGCAATTACAACAAGCAATTACTGAACAAATGAGTAGGAGTGAAGATACATGAAAGTAATATTTACACAAGATGTTAAAGGTAAAGGTAAAAAAGGTGAAGTTAAAGACGTGCCAGTAGGTTACGCAAATAACTTTTTATTAAAAAATAAATATGCTGTTGAAGCAACACCAGGTAATTTAAAACAATTAGAACAACAAAATAGACGTGCTGAAGCGGATAGACAACAAGAAATCGATGATGCTAAAGCATTAAAAGCAAAATTAGAAGATATCGAAGTTGAAGTAAGTGCTAAAACTGGTGAAGGCGGTAAATTGTTTGGTTCTATTAGTACAAAACAAATTGCTGACGCATTAAAAAATCAACACGATATTAAAATTGATAAACGTAAAATGGATTTACCACACGGTATTCACGCGTTAGGTTATACTAATGTACCTGTTAAATTAGACAAAGAAGTTGAAGGTACAATTCGCGTACACACTGTAGAAAAATAAAAAGATTTAGGACAAATAGGTAGTCCATTCTTTTAAAAGCAATTCATAGAAAGATATAATGTTGCACTAGCATGTCGAAAATTTTAAGATAGATGGGTGTAATGATTGATGGATAATATGTATGATCAAAGACAAATGCCCCATAACAATGAAGCTGAACAGTCTGTCTTAGGTGCAATTATTTTAGATCCAGAATTAATAGGTTCGACTCAGGAGGTATTACTTCCTGAGTCGTTTTATAGAGGTGCACACCAACATATCTTTAGAGCAATGATGAACTTAAACGAAGATGCTCATGAGATTGATGTAGTCACGTTAATGGAACAATTAACGAAAGAAGGTACATTAAGTGAGGCTGGTGGCCCTCAATATTTAGCTGAATTATCGAATAATGTACCGACGACACGTAATATTGAATACTATAGAAATATAGTTGCTAATCTTGCGCTTAAACGTCGATTAATTCAAACAGCTGATAGCATTGCGAATGATGGGTATAATAATGAGCTTGAATTAGATGCTATTTTAAGTGATGCTGAAAAACGTATTCTTGAACTCTCAGCAAACCGTCAAAGTGATGGATTTAAAGATATTAGAGATGTCTTAGGTCAAGTATATGAGACTGCAGAGGAACTTGATCAAAATAGTGGGCAAACGCCGGGTATTCCTACTGGATACCGCGATTTAGACCAGATGACTGCGGGCTTTAATAGAAATGATTTAATTATTTTAGCAGCCCGTCCTTCTGTAGGTAAGACTGCCTTCGCACTTAATATCGCTCAAAAAGTAGCCACTCATGAAGATAACTATACAGTAGGTATTTTCTCACTTGAAATGGGTGCCGATCAACTTGCGACACGTATGATTTGTAGTTCAGGAAATGTAGATTCTAACCGTTTAAGAACAGGGACAATGACAGAAGAAGACTGGAATCGATTTACGATTGCAGTAGGTAAATTATCGAGAACAAAGATTTTTATTGATGATACACCAGGAATTCGTATTACAGATTTACGATCAAAGTGTCGTCGTCTTAAACAAGAACATGGTCTTGATATGATTGTCATTGACTATCTACAACTTATTCAAGGGAGTGGCTCACGCTTTTCAGATAATAGACAACAAGAAGTCTCTGAAATCTCACGTACGTTAAAAGCCATCGCTCGTGAATTAGAATGTCCCGTTATCGCACTGAGTCAGTTATCTCGTGGCGTAGAACAACGTCAAGATAAACGACCAATGATGAGTGATATTCGTGAATCAGGATCAATTGAGCAAGACGCAGATATTGTTGCGTTCTTGTATCGTGATGATTATTATAATCGAGGCGATGGTGAAGAAGATGACGATAGTACGCAGTTCGAACCTCAATCCAATGACGATAATGGTGAGATTGAAATTATTATTGCCAAACAACGTAACGGCCCGACAGGCACAGTGAAGTTACACTTTATGAAACAATATAATAAATTTACAGACATTGATTATGCACATGCAGACATGTCATAAAAATATTTTTTACCGTACATTATTATTATTTTTAATATAAATGTACGGTTTTTATTTTGTTTTTAAAAAGTAAAGTTAAGTGAAGTATGTGTATTAAACATTTGTAAAACTGACTTGAGATACTGGTAAATTAGCAATTTTAAAGGTTTTTTAATAAAAAATACGTATTTATTTGACTGATGTGAATGCTATTTTTAATGTTCGATTTTTATTTGCATTATATGAAACGTATTGATAGAATACTTAGTGGTTAATTGAGAAAACTTTGGAGGTGCTCACATGTCATCAATCGTAGTAGTTGGGACACAATGGGGAGACGAAGGTAAAGGTAAAATTACAGATTTCTTAGCAGAACAAGCAGATGTGATTGCGCGTTTTTCAGGTGGTAATAACGCAGGTCATACCATTCAGTTTGGTGGAGAAACATACAAATTACATTTAGTACCATCAGGTATTTTTTATAAAGATAAATTAGCAGTGATTGGTAATGGAGTGGTTGTAGATCCTGTTGCATTATTAAAAGAATTAGACGGTTTAAATGAACGTGGTATTTCTACAGATAATCTACGTATTTCAAACCGTGCGCAAGTCATCTTACCGTATCACTTAGCACAAGATGAATATGAAGAACGTCGTCGCGGCGATAATAAAATCGGTACAACGAAAAAAGGTATTGGACCAGCTTATGTAGATAAAGCACAACGTATTGGTATTCGTATGGCTGATCTATTAGAAAAAGATACATTTGAAAGACGTTTAAAAGAAAATATTGAGATTAAAAATGCATATTTCAAAGGGATGTTTAATGAAACTTGTCCACACTTTGATGAAATGTTCGATGAATACTATGCCGCTGGTCAACGTTTAAAAGAATTCGTTACAGATACAGCTAAAATTTTGGATGACGCTTTCGTAGCTGATGAAAAGGTTTTATTTGAAGGTGCACAAGGTGTTATGTTAGATATCGACCATGGTACATATCCTTTCGTAACGTCAAGTAATCCTGTTGCAGGTAACGTGACAGTAGGAACTGGCGTGGGTCCAACCTTCGTATCTAAAGTGATTGGTGTATGTAAATCCTATACATCTCGTGTAGGTGATGGCCCATTCCCTACTGAATTATTCGATGAAGATGGTCATCATATTAGAGAAGTAGGTCGTGAATATGGAACGACAACAGGACGTCCTCGTCGTGTAGGTTGGTTCGACTCAGTTGTATTACGTCACTCTCGTCGTGTAAGTGGTATTACAGACTTATCTATTAACTCAATTGACGTTTTAACAGGTTTAGATACAGTTAAAATCTGTACAGCATATGAGTTAGATGGTGAAACAATCACAGAATATCCAGCAAACTTAGATCAATTACGTCGTTGTAAACCCATCTTCGAAGAATTACCTGGTTGGACGGAAGACATTACAGGTTGTCGTACATTAGAAGAATTACCTGAAAACGCACGTAAATACTTAGAACGTATTTCTGAATTATGTGGCGTTCATATTTCAATCTTCTCTGTAGGCCCTGACCGTGAGCAAACAAACCTATTAGAAAAATTATGGTAAGAAAAGCGTATAAACCTAGAGCAATAACGTGCTAAGAGCGAAAATCGGTTTTTGATTTTAGAGATTAGCATATGATGGATGAGAGAATTACGTTTCGAAGCCCGTTAATAATAAAACATTTAATTGTATACATCTAACGTTGTTAAAGTGACTCACTTTAGCAACGTTTTTTATATATAAAATAAGATAATGATAACCATATCATTTAAATTTGAATATGAATTAATAATGTAAAAGTAAAAAAAAAAGTATATTGTTATGTAATATACCTTCAAAACAACTCTTTTTTTCTAAAAATTAAGGAATTATAAAAAAATATTAAAATTATGTAAAAAAGTTCTTGTCTTTAAAATAAAAGCTATGCTATAATCTATCTTGTGCTTAAGAACGGCTCCTTGGTCAAGCGGTTAAGACACCGCCCTTTCACGGCGGTAACACGGGTTCGAGTCCCGTAGGAGTCACCATTTTAGGTCTCGTAGTGTAGCGGTTAACACGCCTGCCTGTCACGCAGGAGATCGCGGGTTCGATTCCCGTCGAGACCGTATTGCTTATCCAAAAGGGTAGGCATTTTTTTTATGCTTTTTTAATATGGCTTCTTTATTTTTATAAATATATAGACGTTATCATGAGTAAAACGATGTGCGTATTACAAATAGGTGACGTCGCAATATATTTTTAATATTTCTCTCTTTTTTTATACATCTTTTATATATCACTCTTAATTTTCAACGATTATCCTCTATCATCATTTTGTAACATTGTACCGTTTCTGTCTTCCTACGACTTTTGTCCAATATTCAAGGCGCTCAACTTATTTGTAATATAAAACGAGAGTGGTAAACTTTAAATTAATGTTATTCTATAATTTTAAATATGAAAATAGAATTAAGTGAATATTAATGTTAAATTATATAGTAGATAAACGTGCGTTAAGACGTAAGATAGCGCCATATAATACAGTTAATGTTTTACTCAAAATATAATAAACATTAAGGTTTAAACTACAATTTGAGAAATGAGGTTTATAGATATGGCTAGAAAAGTTGTTGTAGTTGATGATGAAAAGCCAATTGCGGATATTTTAGAATTTAATTTAAAAAAAGAAGGCTATGAAGTTCATTGCGCTTATGATGGTAATGATGCAGTCGATTTAATTTATGAAGAAGAGCCAGACATCGTATTGTTAGACATTATGTTACCAGGTCGTGATGGTATGGAAGTATGTCGTGAAGTACGTAAAAAATACGAAATGCCAATTATTATGTTAACAGCGAAAGACTCAGAAATTGATAAAGTATTGGGCCTTGAATTAGGTGCTGATGATTATGTGACGAAACCATTTAGTACACGTGAATTAATTGCACGTGTGAAAGCAAACTTAAGACGTCACTATTCTCAACCTGCGCAAGAATCAGAAGGTACAACGAATGAAATTGCGATTAAAGATATCGTGGTTTATCCCGATGCTTATTCAATTAAAAAACGTGGTGAGGATATTGAATTAACACATCGTGAATTTGAATTATTCCACTATCTTTCAAAACATATGGGTCAAGTTATGACACGTGAACACTTATTACAAACGGTTTGGGGCTACGATTATTTTGGAGACGTGCGTACAGTGGATGTAACCATTCGTCGTTTAAGAGAAAAAATTGAAGACGATCCATCTCATCCAGAATATATTGTGACACGTCGAGGCGTTGGATACTTCCTCCAACAACATGATTAGGAGTTGCAAACGATGAAGTGGCTGAAACAACTCCAATCCCTTCACACAAAACTCGTTATTGTTTATGTCTTACTGATTATTATTGGAATGCAGATTATTGGTCTGTATTTCACTAATAGTTTAGAAAAAGAATTAACAAATAATTTCATGAAGAATATTAAACAATATGCGACACAACTCGAAGTCAATATTGAGCGTATTTATAAAGACAATCCTTCAAATGCACAAAAGGAAGTTCAATCGCTACTGAATGAATACGCTAACCGACAAGAGATTGAAGAAATCCGCTTTATTGATAAAGACCAAATTATAATGGCTACAGCGAAGTTATCATCACATAGCTTAATTAATCAAAAAGTGAATGATAATTCTGTTCAAAAAGCAATCTCTCTTGGCGAAGCAAATAGTCATAACGTCTTAAAAGACTATGGTCATGGTAAAGAACGGATTTGGATTTACAACTTACCAGTTAAGAATAGCAATGATGTGATCGGTAATATTTACATAGAGTCAAATATTAATGATGTATATAACCAGCTTAACAATATTAACCAAATCTTTATTATTGGTACGGCTATTTCCTTATTTATCACGGTCATACTCGGTTTCTTTATTGCGCGAACGATTACGCGACCGATTACAGATATGCGTAACCAAACAGTTGAAATGTCGAAAGGGAACTATACACAGCGTGTTAAGATTTATGGCAATGACGAAATTGGTGAACTTGCGCTTGCGTTTAATAATCTTTCTAAACGTGTACAAGAAGCCCAAGCGAATACAGAAAGTGAAAAACGTCGACTCGATTCTGTCATCACACATATGAGTGATGGTATCATTGCGACGGATCGACGTGGTCGTATTCGTATTGTGAATGATATGGCGATTAAAATGTTAGGTATGGCGAAAGAAGACCTCATTGGGTATTACATGCTAAATGTTTTAAAAATAGAAGGCGATTTTTCATTAGAAGAAATTCAAGAGAATAATGATAGTATCTTAATTGATATGAACGAAGAAGAAGGTATTATTGCACGTGTCAACTTTAGTACGATTGTACAAGATACAGGATTTGTTAATGGTTATATCGCCGTATTACACGATGTTACAGAGCAACAACAAGTGGAACGTGAACGTCGCGAATTCGTTGCCAATGTATCACACGAGTTACGTACGCCATTAACATCAATGAACAGTTATATTGAGGCACTTGAAGAAGGCGCTTGGAAAGATGAAAATCTTGCGCCATCGTTCCTTTCAGTCACACGTGAAGAAACAGAACGTATGATTCGACTGGTCAATGATTTACTTCAATTATCTAAAATGGATAATGAAACAGAACAAATTACAAAAGAAATTGTCGACTTTAATATGTTTATTAATAAAATTATTAATCGACATGAAATGGCAGCGAAAGATACAACGTTTGTACGTGAAATTCCAAATGAAACGATTTTCACAGAAATAGATCCAGATAAGATGACACAAGTATTTGATAACGTCATTACGAATGCGATGAAATATTCTCGTGGAGATAAACGTGTCGAGTTCCACGTGAAACAAAATGCACTTTATAATCGAATGACCATTCGTATTAAAGATAATGGAATTGGTATTCCAATTAATAAAGTGGATAAAATCTTTGATCGCTTCTACCGCGTAGATAAAGCACGTACACGTAAAATGGGTGGTACAGGTCTTGGACTGGCCATTTCAAAAGAGATTGTCGAAGCACATAATGGTCGTATCTGGGCAAACAGTGTTGAAGGACAAGGCACATCGATATTTATTACACTTCCATGTGAAGTGATAGACGACGGTGATTGGGATGAACAGTAAGGAACATATTAAATCAGTTATCCTTTTTCTTTTAGTCATGATGAGTATTGTCCTTACGTATATGATTTGGAATTTTACTCCAGATTTAAATAATTTAGACAGCGCGGATAGTAAAAAAAATAACATTAAAACCATTGGTAAACCTTTAGCTGCAAAGATGGACACAGTAATTTCACCTTATCAAGTTGTGTCAGTTAAAGGGGATAAAGTAAAAGGATTGACACCATCAAGATCTCAACTCGCTCAAGTTATTGATCCACTCAAAGATCATGAAGTGAGTAAAGTGGAATTAATGCAAAAAGGGTATAATTTGCAAACTCCGATATTAGACCATGATTTTGTCGTGTTGGATTTTACGTATGATATGCCACTAACAACCTATTTAGGTCAAGTACTTAATAACTCAGCTAAAATTCCTAAACATTTTAGCTTTAATCGAATTTTAATTGATAAAAATCCTAAGGGTGATTTAGAATTATATGCGCTGAGTAAACATCATCAACAAGTCATGAAAGTGACGATAGACGCTAAGGCAACGCCATTTAATAAAACCATTCATCATTTAGAAAAAGATATGGAAACCTATTCGGAAGTGATTACGAATAAGACGACGATTGATAAATCAACGCATATTTTTGCGCCGAAACATCCAAAAGACCTACGCTCATATCGTATGGTATATGATACGATTTCAGTCGAAACGATGAACTCAATTTTATTTGATGATTCTGTCATTATTCGAAGCGGAAAAAGTGGTTCAACCACATATAATAATAATACCGGCGTCGCAAACTATAATGATGACAGTAAAAAGTACCATTATAAAAACTTATCGGAAGATGAATCTGGTTCGAAAGATATGGATACCTCCATCCCAAGTACATTCGAATATATTAATAATCATGGTGGTTTCTTTAACGATGATTTCCGTCTGTTCGATACGGATAATATGTCAGGAGAATTAACCTATCAATTATTCCTCAATGGTCATCCTACATTTAATGACCAGCAGTTAAATGAAATTAACGTGACTTGGGGAGAAAAAGGAATTTATGACTATAAACGTGCCCTTCTACGTTCAAGCGTGCCTTTAGAAGGTGCAACGACATCACTAGATAGTTTGGAAACGGTGCGTGCGTCACTTGCAAATAATCATAACATTGATTTTGAAAAAGTATCGAATATGATCGTTGGCTATAAAGAAGATGATCAGCCAGATAAAGATGACATCGAAGTACAACGCAATAGTGAATTTATTCCAACGTGGTATGTTGAGTATGATGGTGAGTGGTATGTATATCAGGATGGGAGGCTTGAATAAATGAACTGGAAACTAACCAAAACATTGTTTATTTTCGTGTTTGTTCTAGTCAATATCTTTCTCATTCTGATTTATATTAATAAGGTGACTAAATCGCAAATTAATGAAACTGAAAGCGATAATGAAGTCAACTTCCAGCAAGAAGAGATTAAAGTATCGACAGATGTATTAAATAAAGATGTAAGTGGTACGAAGATGCAAATGATCACTGCTACTTCTAAAAACTTTAAATCATACGCTGAAAATAAATCTTCATTAGAAACAAGTGATTCTGGTTTCACATTAAGCGGTGATGTAGACAATGCTGTAAATGTAAGTGATCGTAATCTTAGCGATTTAAAAGATTACATTATCAATCATATTTATAATGGTAAGGTCTATCAACTTGGCGATATGAATTCAAATACAGTCACTTACGAACAAACATATGATGGATACCCATTGCTTAATAACAATAAAGCACGGCTTCACTTTAATATAGACGATAGTAAAGCGACCACGTATAAACAAACATTAATGAGTAAAATTGAACCTGCAAAAGGTGACAATAATCCTAAGAAGCAAGTCATTACGCCGCGTAAAGCAATTGAAAGCTTGTATTTCAATCGTTACTTAAAAGCTGGCGATGAAGTATTAGATGCTAGACTAGGATATTACTCAGTAGTAAGAGAAACCAACGTTCAATTACTACAAGCTAACTGGGAAATCAAAGTGAAACATAAAGGTAAAGAAGAAACGAAAAAATATTATGTTGAAGCCACTGCAATCAATCCCAAAGTGATTGATAACTAGAAAAGTGATTCATTTTAAATAGAGCAAAACAGCGGTCAAACTTACCCGTTGTTTTGCTCTTACATATTTAATATAAACAGAGAATTGGAATTTCTAGTTACAGGTTGGTATAGTATAATATAAAAGTACTTTTAGAGCGGAAAGTTTCGAACAAAGATACAAGTTCGAAACTATATTTTTTTAGAAAAAAAGTAAATATAAAATAATTAGACTGAAGGCACTCTAAATAATTAAAATTTAAGATAATGAGAAAGGATGAACCATCTTGATTCGAATGAGCGTATTAGCAAGCGGTAGTACAGGAAACGCGACTTATGTAGAAAGTGAGAAAGGCAGTCTATTGGTAGATGTCGGTCTTACGGGTAAAAAGATGGAAGATTTATTTAGTCAGATTGATAGAGATATGAAGAATCTGAATGGCATCCTAGTGACACATGAACATAGCGACCATATTAAAGGACTTGGCGTCATTGCACGTCGATATGGTTTACCAGTGTATGCGAATGAAAAAACTTGGAAAGCGATTGAGAAAAAAGATGATAAAATTCCAATGGATCAAAAATTTATTTTCAATCCATATGAAACAAAATCTATTGCAGGTTTTGATATAGAATCATTTAATGTCTCTCATGATGCGATTGATCCACAATTTTACATTTTTCATAATAACTATAAGAAATTTACGATGATTACAGATACTGGCTATGTGTCAGACCGAATGAAAGGTATGATTCAAGGTAGTGACGCATTTATGTTTGAAAGTAATCATGATGTAGATATGTTACGCATGTGTCGTTATCCTTGGAAGACGAAACAGCGTATTTTAAGTGATATGGGACATGTGTCAAATGAAGATGCAGGACATGCGATGGCGGATGTGATTACAGGTAATACGAAACGTATCTATCTTTCACATTTATCTCGTGATAATAATATGAAAGATTTAGCACGAATGAGCGTTGGACAAGTATTAAATGAACATGATATCGATACTGAAAAAGAAGTATTATTATGTGACACAGATAAAGCACAAGCGACACCGATTTACACGTTATAAAATTGAAAAGAAGTATGAAGCTTAATGAAAATCTTAAGGAAATATGAGGTTTTTATTAAGCTCTTTTTTTGGAAAAATTAAAGATATGATCTAACAATTTGGACTATACATGAATATTCATTAAAAAGTGGATAATTAAAGTGATTTACTTAGAATCTGTGAATAAATATAAAAGACGGTCGTGAAGTTATCCCCAAATCTGAAGAAAGTTATCCACTATTGTGAATAATACACACAGAAATACTCACATTATACACAGACTTATCCACAAAAATGATGGATAAATGAGATTTTTTGTAGATAAATCTTAAATTTTCCACAGAATTTATATACATTACTGTTATAATTAGAGGGAATTCTGTTAACAAGTTGATAACTTGTGGATAAGTCGAATAACTATTATCAACATGGAGGCCTATAATGAAGATTACTATTTTAGCTGTTGGCAAATTAAAAGAAAAATACTGGAAACAAGCGATTGCTGAATATGAAAAAAGACTCGGGGCATACTCTAAAATTGAGATGATTGAAGTACCAGATGAAAAAGCACCCGAAAATATGAGTGATAAAGAGATTGAACAAGTCAAAAAAAAAGAAGGACAACGATTATTAGCCAAAATTAAACCACAAGCCACCGTTATTACATTAGAAATACAAGGTAAAATGTTGTCATCGGAAGGTTTAGCTAAAGAACTACAACAACGCATGACACAAGGACAAAGCGACTTCGTCTTCGTCATTGGAGGATCAAACGGACTACATCAAGACGTCTTAAATCGCAGCAACTACGCACTCTCATTCAGCAAAATGACCTTCCCACACCAAATGATGCGCGTCGTCTTAATCGAACAAGTGTATCGAGCATTTAAGATTATGAGAGGTGAAGCATATCATAAATGATGCGGTTTTTTAGATTTATATTTTCAAAGATAGATATATAGTATAAATAAATTTAATTTTAAAAAAAATAATCAAAAATGATAAATTCAATGTAACTAAAACAACTAAAAAACAAAAAAATAATATATGCATACAATTGGATTTTGTAGTATTATACTATTATATTAAATTGATTTCATTATATATATAATTCATATAGGAGTGTGGTGAGGTGAATAAAGTTAAAGTAAAGTCTATTAAAAATGAAAAATCGGGATGGTTTTTTATAACAAATAAAGAAGAATTAATTTTTAGTGCGCAGAAAATTTTTAATTTTAGTTTCCCTGCTATCCCTTCTATAGATTTAAAATTGCACAAATATAAAGAATTAGAGGAAGTAAATATTTATTATCTGCCAATAGAACCTCTGTTCGATAGAGAAATTAGTAGAAAACAAGAATGGAAAATTTCTAGTAATTTAGAACTTGATAACAATTTATATGGTGAATATGAAATAGAGACAAACGGTCTTTATAATACGATATTAAAGATTGAGTATGAAAAAATGAGTATAGTTGTATCACCAAAACTAATAAAGCCAATGTTACAATCAGAAAATTTTAATGAGTATTTAATTTTAGATGTTGATGACAATGAACACGATTTTGATAAGGAACTAGTCATTAAAAAGAGACCATTACCAAAATTATGGCACTTTCATACTTATGTTGTTAAATCAACTCATTTTAAAACTGACAAATGGGATTTAAGAGAAGAGATTAACAAATTAGACATAATTTCAGAAAATCTAGATATTTGGGATGTTTTTATAAGATATAAAATTAATAATCAAATCTCAGATAAATACTTATTGGTAAATGATTCTTTTGATAAAAAAATATTTACTAATAATGGAGTTAATTTTATATTTTATAAAACTAAAAGTAATAGTTTAGCTATTAAAGTTCGAAAAAATAATTATTTAATTCAGGGAAAATTAGATGATATTACAGAAACAAAAGAAAAT